>Ga0315316_10000571_pt1 | contig 24482 bp, 12 predicted proteins | sample M160m3416metaG_FD_203702 | JGI IMG/M metagenome (GOLD analysis project Ga0315316, IMG submission 203702) | Ammonia-oxidizing marine archaeal communities from Monterey Bay, California, United States - M1 60m 3416 | ecosystem: Environmental > Aquatic > Marine > Intertidal zone | place: USA... | reverse complement strand
GTTGAAGCCGAAGTGGTTGAAGCCGAAGTGGTTGAAGCCGAAGTGGTTGAAGCCGAAGTGGTTGAAGCCGAAGTGGTTGAAGCCGAAGTGGTTGAAGCCGAAGTGGTTGAAGCCGAAGTGGTGGAAGCTGAAGTGGTGGAAGCTGAAGTGGTTGAAGCTGAAGTGGTGGAAGCTGAAGTGGTGGAAGCCGAAGTGGTGGAAGCAGCGAGTGACAGCGACACCACGCCTCTGTCTGGTGAGCTCGTCGACGCGTGGCCGCATCTCAGCGAACACACGCGAGCGGCTATTCTGATGCTTGTCGAAGCCGATCAAATCATGCGTTAACGCACGACTGGTCGAAAATCGAACCCGCGACTGCTCCAGCGATTATAGCCTGCGAACGGACGAACGTTCGCAGGCTCAGGCTTGTGCGTCTCGTATCGGACGAGCCAGTAACCGCATAACACAATCGTGGAGCAGTCCACACAGGGTGCACCGTCGGTGACACCGGAAGCGGACATTCACCCGCAGTCCGCCGGTCGACGATCATCGATGTGAGTGGCCAGCCGCCGCAACCTCAGGACCGGAATTGCCTGGCTGGTGATGTCGAACCACGGCCCGCCGTGGTAGTGGCAGGCGATACGGTTCTGCGCATGCTTACTGTGCCAACGTTCGCCCTGTTCCGGTCGGCAGGCCTGCCATAGATTTCGTCAGTCATCGGTGGTTTGTAGTGCGGTCACCGGGGATGTCAGGCCGAGCTGATCAGCCGGACTGTGTGGTTTCCCGGCGCAATCTACAGGCAGACCATCCACCGCTACACCGATCATTCGCCCGGCACCTGTGTAACGGCTGCACAGTCAGTCACGCCATACAGGTCCGTTCCGGTAACCGCACCAGCCGAGCGGTGGAATGTCCCGAGATGTACTTCTGACCGAGTGCGTAACGCTGCCCTATCCCGTGTACAGATCCTGAGCAGACGTGACTACCAGATCTCATCCATTGATGAATGCGGGTCGCCTTACTGGTCCAGTCGACGGTGGCGGATTCAGGAGATCGCGGACCGCATGAAATGCGGTCACTGTCGGCCAACGATTCCGCAGAGTGTGCCTGGAAATTGCGAGTGGCTGCGCGCCGCAACGAGTCATGCGACAGGCAGACCCGACGCGGGCGGGCATTCCCGACCGTAGAATGCTCTGGTGTCACTCGTCCGGAACGACTTCTGCGAGATCACAGACTCCGCGCTGAGTCTGAGCGCTGTGAAGTCGTCGGAACCACGGTCGCCGGCGTTGCTTTTTGGCAACTGATGCTGCGACGCTTCGTTTGATGCTGGCTGATTGGTTGCTTCTTCTCACCAGCCCGCTGTATTGCTCAAACTCCGACTGGGGGTTATCCCCACAGTCAACAATGCAGCGACATCGGGAACTACCCCACTCCGTACGCAGAACTACCCATACAGACTGCCCTATACACCCGTATCGGGAAAATCGCCTGTACAGGTGCAGATTAGCAAAGGACCCACAAAGTGGTAGGTGTTAGTTCGGTCAGCGGAAACAGTGGTTCCGGATATCTCGGATCGTCTCACGTCCGAGTTGAGGTGACCCGGAAGAGACGACCAGCTTCTGCCGATCAGAGTCTGCACAGCCAGGCCTCAGGTGAATCCAGTCTGCAGAAAGTCCGGCGTCTCAAAGAAGCCATCAGCTCTCTATCGGCCAGGGAGCTGACATCTACGCGCCGCACCAGCAAAGCCTCCGTGTATGCGTCCGTAACGTCTGCAGCAGCGGATTTTGAGTCACAGGGGGCCACAACACTTCGTTCAACAGAAGAAGTGAATACGGCGCCAACCTCATACACACCTGTGGTACCAACCTATGCTGGTTCCACCCTGACTGCTCCCTGGGCCACGGGCAGCACAGCAACGGCAACCGTCAGTGGGACGTACGACGGTTCCAGCGGCAGTCAGACACTCACGTTGAAGGTTACCAAGGCCGGAACGCACGGTGTGGATAATCTGAAACTCAAAGTAAAGGGAGCCGATGGTAAGACGATTGAAGCCATTACGGTACGGAATGAAGACCCGATAGATACGGTCTACACGCTGTCCAACGGACTTGAGATCACATTTGGCGCCGGTGACCTGATCTGGAAAGACACGTTCACAATCGATCTGTCGCTCGCGAGCACGTCATTCAGTCCGAGTCAGCCGGTATGGGCAGACTCAACCGCTCAGTCCACTATTGGAGGAACGTATGACGGAAGTAACGGTACCGGGGCTCTGACATTTTCCGTTAGGAAAGGTGGCACGCATGGTGTGACGAAGCGTCTGAAGATTGATGTCTTTGCGCCGGATGATACGTTGCTTGAGGTGATTACCATTAGGAAGCAGCATCCTATCGACAAGGTGTATTCCCTCAGTAACGGTCTGACTTTTACCCTGGCGGATGGGGATCTTGTTCATGGCGACAGTTTCACCGTTGATGTCAGCGCCGTAGCGTCATTCGCCACCACTGCTCACGCGGTAGCGTCCACGGCCAGTGTGACCATGGGCGGCATTTACGATGGAGCACAGGGGACCGGCACGCTGGATCTTAAGATCATTCAGGGCGGAACACACGGCACCAATGACCTCGCGATTGAGGTTTACGCCCCCGATGAAACTCTCATGGAAACGGTCACCATTCTGGCAGCGAATCCCCTGACGCAGACATACTCGCTGTCCAATGGACTGTCCTTCCAGGTGGACGCAGGAACTTTGGTCGTCGGCGAATCGTTTACTGTTGATGTCAGTGACGTCATACCCGGTTCCGTTGACCCGGACAATCCGTTCAATGATTCGGGAAACAGCCGCTCCAACTTTGACGAAGGGCTGTCGGTGACTGCCGGATCGTTTGATGTCAACGGAGTGACAATTACGGTCAACGCTGACGACAGTCTCAATTCTGTTCTGGACAGGATCAACGGGTCGGCCGCTGACGTATCGGCCGTCTTTGATACAGACACGGAAACTGTTGTACTGACCCGGACAACCAGCGGGGCGTCGCTGAGTGTGGATGTTGGTAACGACACATCGGGTTTTCTGGCCGCGACCAAGCTGTCCAGTGCCGTTCCGGTGAACGTCGGCTACAGTTCCGGCGACGATATTGGCGACATCCCGAGTCTGTCTGCAGTTTCCAGCGGTGACTTACTGATCAACGGCGTCGGTATTGCGCTGGACGCGACTACGGATTCCATTGATGATGTTGTCAGTCGCATCAACTCTTCTGGTGCCGGAGTTACTGCGATATTTGATTCTCAAAGCAGCCGGCTTTCTCTGTCTGTCACATCTATGATTGACATGCAGCTGAACAGCAACGGTACCAATTTCTTCGAAGCACTGTCGGTTTCAACCGGCGCTCACGAATCGACGGCAGCATCGTCAGGGACAGTCCGGCAGGCTGGACCGGGTCGCCAGCAGCGGGAACAGATCCTGAGTACGATTGAGGAACTGGCGGAAAGTTTCAATGAGGTCTTCGCGGACTCGAAGAACGAAAAGCTCAGCAGCCTGCGTGCAGACGTTCAGCGGATGGTTTCCAGATTCCTCGACAAAGGCACATCGCAATCTGAAACCGCTTTCGGGCTGAACTTTGACTTCACCGGCGGCAGTGACGCTGTTTTCAATTTCGACCAGGACCACCAGGACGACTTTCTGTCCAGGCTTCAGAACGCATCCGGCACACGTGCTCTGAGAAAACTATTGTTCGGCAGACACGACCGTATGGATGGCCTCGCCGAACGGCTACTGATGGTTGTCAGGTCAGCGGAGCGCGATCTGTCCATCGAGTTCGGCTCCGGAGCATATCAGAATCCGTACCGCCTGTGATGGATTGTCGTTCAGCGACGACCGGAACCGTCAGGCGAAGACAGCCGACGTCCGTTGTCACCATGGGATGCTGTACCGGGACGAATGAAAGTCGGGCAGCGGGTTGGTTGCTTCCAGGCAGGATTCTTTGTGCAATTGCTTTTCGGTGGACTTTCCTGTTCTTCTGAACGGGCCTGGCTATTGCTTCGTTTTTTCCCGAATACCCGTACGAGTGCTGTTCATATGACGACAGTTTCAGGTAATCCGACTGCGCGCATGTGGCCGACGGTCACTGCATTCGCCTTTCTTCTGCCTATCTGCAGTGCTGATGCTCTGTCACAGGAATCCTTTGATTTTAAGGGCGAGCTGAAGCTGCCGGCGATTGTCAGATACAGGGAGCTGCCGCGGCGCATGTATCTGGAACCGGAATTTTCTCTTCCGCCTGTGAAATGGTATCTGGAACCACGGCTGCCTGCGTTTTTCGAACGCGTGCTGCGTTCTGCTGCTGACGATGAGATTCTGATTGAAGCAAGTCAGTGTCTGGAACGTGTTCAAGGTGAGAAATATGCCGATGTCTCGCACACAGCCGAACTGCTGCAGCAGCATCTTGTCGACAACGACAACGAACTTGTGCGGCAGTCGTGCGCATCGGCGCTGGCGGCGATGGGTCGTCTGGAATTCGCCGGCGATGTGGCTCAGTACTGTGTGCCGCGGTACGAGGCTCTGTGTCTGGACGTTGAACCCACCTTCGTGAGTTGGGGGGAAGATGGTCTGAAGGAAACATGGCTTAGGCGTGTCGAAACTCCTGCTGCATTTCCTGATGCGCTGGTCGACCTGGCCTGCCAGGGGTTGTCTCAAATGAACGAAACGTCTGCGGTGGCGGCTCTGGAGCGGATCCTGGCAGATTTGACCTTCAGCTATCCGGTTCGCTATGCGGCCGCGAACGCATTGGGTCAGCTTGGCCGTCAGAAAAGTGTTGAGCTTGCGCAGACATTTCTGGAGGGGCCGATCACGAGCCGATTGCTTGCCTGCGCGCTGCTTCGGCACTGTGACTCCGACGGCGGGTTTGGACTGCTCGACCGCCTGTGCGATGACAGCTCGAATGCGGTCGCCTCGCGCGGCTGGGACACACTGTTTGAGCAGAACCCCTCGCAGCTCATTGAGAAGCTCAGCAGTGGTGCGGTCCACGCAGACTCGAATGTCCGGCTGACCGCCATTAAGGTTCTGCGAATGTTTCCGGATGCTGCCGGCTGCGTGACATTGCAGGCCATGACCTCGGACGTACATATCAAAGTCCGAAATTCAGCACGGCATGTATTACGCGATTTTTCCACCGCGGACACTGACCTGCGGAAAGGAATACTCGCAGGTGCCGGAGCCGTCATTGTTAATAAAGATTCGAGCTGGCAGGAACTTGAGCAGTCTATGGTGTTACTGGGAGAACTTCGTCACCGTCAGTGGCAGAGCGCGCAGATCCGTCTGCTGGATCATCCGCGAGGGGAAGTATATGTGACGGCGGCCTGGTTGCTGCACCTGATGCCGCATTACCCGGCAGCTGCCGAAATTGCCGCAATCACCACGCGAAGGTACAAGGCGATTACTGATGTCGACAATGCTCTTCAGTTGGTGTTCCTGTTTCAGCATGCTGGTATCATTAAGGATGATTCATTGCAGTCACTCTGTGAAAAACAATTCGTAAAAGGCCCATTGGCTGAAATGCGTGCAGGGGGCCTGTGGGCGCTCGGGAAAATCAACAGTGGAAACCCGGATGAGCGACTGATTCCGCAATTCGTGGAACGAATCTTTGACGACGATTTCGAGGATCCGGAAGATTTTGATGTTCGTCGAATGTGTGTCCTTGCTCTTGTCTGGATGGACGCTCGCCCCTGCGTGTCCGACATCCGCCGGGCACGCAGCGCATACGGCGAAGCTTCGATGCTTGGTGAAGCCTGCCGATGGGCCCTGCCTCAACTCGGAGCAGACGCCCTGCCACCATTGGAGTCACCCAGACTTCCAATTCGGGATTTTTCTGTCTCGCCGTTGTGATCTCGTAGTGCTGCGGCGGCAACTGCCTGAGGTGCCGGAATCGCTGAACTCCGGTGACGAACGATTCCTTCGGCGGGGTCACGCCGGAGCTTCTGCTGATCTTGGGTGAAGATTCTTCAGGGGAAGTGTAATTCGTGAAGTCGAACAACAGATGCCGGTCTGAGACAACAGCCGCGTAGTTGCCATTCCGGTGTTATTTCGTAAGCCGGCTGGCTTTGTATGATAGATGCAAGTCCACTGAATGAAACCTGTGAGCAGTGCACCTGAGTATCAGGCTGATCGTGTCCCTGTCCAAGCACGGACATTCCGGCATCTGATATTGGGGAAATTTGCAGTCATACGATGAATCTGTGTCATTTTGGTGTACCGGGGTCAGTGTTGATTCTGTGGATAACAACCGGCGCCGCCACAGACTTAAGAAACCAGTGGATCAGAGAGCTGCTACTGATGCTGCGTCGCATTCATCAAACCGTCCGGACGACCATGCCGCAAAACTCAGGCTGAAGCGGAATCACCGATGTCACCTGTGGTTATTACCAGGAAACGTGACGGCAGCAGTCTGGCGATGTTTCACGCAATACAGCGGAAGAGTGTCGGAAGTCGTCGTTCCACGTGGCTGACCGGCCAGGCTGCGGGGCGTTGACGTGTCGGGCAGCATGCGTGTCTTGTTTCGACAGGATCTTACATTGCTTTCAGGATGACGGTTGTCATGTCGTCTTCCGGCATATCTGCAGCTGCAAACTTAAAGGCCTGATCGAACAGACAGTCGACGATCTGACTGGCTGGAAGTTCTCTTCGGTCTTCCGCAACCTGCAGCATTCTGTCGCAGCCGAACATGCCGTCGGCCGAAAACGATTCAAATACACCGTCAGTCGGCAGAACCAGCAGGTCTCCGGCGTTCAGAGTAAAGTGTTCACTTACGGAATGGTCCACATCACGAATCAGTCCCAGGGGAATCTGGTGAGTGTTCAATTGTTCGCGACCTGATTCGCGAAGGATCCAGCCGGGATGTCCGGCGTTGAAATACTCAAACGACTTCGTGAGCGGATCAAAGATTACCAGCAGCAGCGACACAAACATTTCGGCAGACGTATCGGCAAAAACCAGCCGATTCATCGCCGGAAGCATCACCTTTGGTGTCGTGTCGACATCTGCCAGAGTCCGCAGGCAGGCGCGGGTTTCTGCCATGATGATGGCAGACCCCATCCCATGGCCCGATACGTCACCGACTACAATAACGTGTCTTCCGTCGCGCAATTCGATGAAGTCGTAATAGTCGCCGCAGCCAATACCCGCGGAACGGACTCCCGCTCCAATGTCGAACCCATCGATGTCAGGAGACGACTGGGGATACAGGCTGTCCTACAGATGTTGAGCCGTTGCCAGTTCACTGCGAACGTTGATCAGTTCACGTTCCGCAGAAAGTCTGGTGTTTCGTTCGATGGCAAAGCGAACGCTTCTGGCAAGGGTTTGAGAGTCAAACCGGCCCTTCTGTACGTAATCCTCCGCCCCGGCTTCCATTGCCTTGATGGCTGTGTCGGCGTCTTCCATTCCACTAAGCACCACAATTGGCGTACCGTTGGAACTTGCAGCGAACCTGTGAAACGTTGCGATGCCGGAGCAATCCGGCAGGTTCAGGTCCAGCAGCACGGCAGAAAATGCGTGCGATGAGATTGCTGCAACCGCTTCTGACAGCCGTTCCACACGGGAAATATTGACCTTTCCCAATCCCATTCTGAGATTGGCCTGAATTAATCCCGCATCCGCAGGATTGTCTTCGACCAGCAACAACTCAAACAACGCGTTTGAAGTCATGGCGGAACATGTCTCCTTAGAGGCTGCTGGAATGCAAAGCGATGGCGTAAGTGCCACGGAAGGCGGACGCATTCTATCGGCACAGTTTGAACTTCCACGCCGGAATCTTCGGGAACTCGATGAATTGAGCAAACTCATCTGCTCAACAGCTGGGGGCAACGGCTGTTGCGGTGAGTGTTTGTGCAACGATTGCCTGATTGTAGACGACCAATGGTATCACAAAGATGTCTGCAGGTTTGCCGTGATGCGGTCCGGGTGTGCCGGAAAGCCATCTGCCTGGATTGTTTTCGTTTGCCGCTGTGACGGAGCGAAGCGACCGCCTAGTCCTGCTTAGTTATGCTCGTCGCGGAACGCGTGGCCCACCCTAAGGCATTGAGGTAGGCGGTGCGAATTCCTTCTGTATCCACGTCCGACAGACCGACCGCATCAAAATTTCCGGTTTCGTAATTAAGCACGCATGTCAGGACGTCGGATAACGGCCCTTCTGAAGTCAGGATGGCACTGCTGATCGACTCTGCCAGTGGCACGGCACTCAGCGCCTGCTGTATAGGCTGGTCAAGCAGGGCATCAAGCATGGAGAACAGTCCGGCAAGGAAATATATGTCCGGCTGGCTGTTCCCCTGAGCGATGGAAAGGAGTTCGCACATGCGCGCCCGGGTCAGAGTTGTCACGATCATCTGAATCGGCCTGGCACCAGCCCCCTGGGCAAACGTTGTCAGGATGGTGAATGATTGCAGTCGGCGCAGCCCCATATGTGTGATTACCGCAGGCAGTGAATCAATGGGTTGTGCGTGTCCGCCGGCCGCCGAATTGATGTACTTCATCAGTTTGTAACACAGCGAAGGATCCATACTCATTGTTCTTACGAGATCATCGATATCAACCGCGGGGTCAGACAGTTGTCCCATAAGCTGAATCGCGGTAAGTTTACTGGTCGATATGGATTTCCCGCTGACAATTCGCGGCTTGCTGAGAAAGTAGCCCTGGTAAAGATCGAATCCCAGTTCTCGGCAGAATTCAAATTGCTCATACGTTTCGATTTTTTCGGCCAGCAGCTGTGCTTTGCTTCGTCTGAGCAGTTCAACATGGCGTGGCAGGTCAGCGTTGTCAATCGCCGGCAGTTCCACCTTAATAACGTCTGCGATTTCGATTAACGGCTCCATGTGCGGCGAATAGACGAAGTCGTCCAGGGCAATGGTGTATCCCATATCGGAGAGCGTCTGCAGGGCATCAATGATGTCCTTGTCAGGCTGGATGTCTTCCAGAACTTCCAGTACCACACGATCGCTCGGAAGCGACTGTGCATGACCGTCAAGAATAAAGTTCCGCGTGATGTTGATGAACGCACGGCATTCCCCGACGATGTTATCCAGACCGATCTCAGTAAACACGTTGATGATGACTGCAGCAGTCGCACGATCGCCATCCCTGAACGAGGCTGTGCTGCCGGGGCCATTCCGAAACAGCAGCTCGAAGGCGCGAACCACGAGGTCAGAATCGTATATTGGCTGACACCCGATGAAAATTGACGACATCCCTCACGCTCCAGCATTGGTCCAGCAGCAAAGCGGCTAGGATTCTTTAGTAGCGTTAACCTTATTGGCGACCGGGCGATCAGTCTAGCATCTTATCAGGACTGCGTCGCCGTAGCAGCGACGCAGTCCTGACTCGGCTGATACTCCGCTTACCGGGCTTGCTCTGTTTAAACGTATGTCACAGTCGGGCATACGAAGTGGCAGGGAACACGTAGGCAGGGTTTGCCCGACAGGCAACTGGTCACGACTGCCGGGAACCCTGAAACCGTGGCTCTGCGATGCGTGCCGGCTGCCCGGTGGGCAGGAAATCTGCAGAATCGACGAAGATATTGACATCTGTCAAACAGAAACGACACTTCAGCAGGTCTTTGCCGTTAGTCGCGTCCGCATCCGGTGACCCTGCCCTTTGAATTTACCCACGAATGTTCGCCAGGCTTTGCTCAGTCCTTGAACTGCCGCTTCTGAATCGTGAATTGATTGAACTGGCTCAGCGCAAACGCACGTATGTGCTGCGGTGTGTCTGTCTGCTGGCGTTCTCGCTGGTGTTTCTGACCTTATATGTTGAGCTCAACAGCCGAGCTGTTAATCTGATGTGGATGCTCGGGCAGGGCCGCCATATGTCAGCGGTGCTGTTCATCACACTGATGGTCACGATCTACGTACTGGCACCGGCGATGGCGTGTGCGGCCATTACGTCAGAAAAGGAAAAGCAGACCCTCGGGCTGCTGCTGATTTCCCGATTAACGCCGCACGGCATCGTGGTGGAAAAAATCTGCTCGCGCATGCTGCCGCTGATTTCTCTGGTCATCGTGGCGGCCCCGCTGTTCGGTCTTGCCTATTTGTTCGGCGGAATATCGTTTCGAGATACTTCACTCGGTCTGATGATTCTGCTGTTCACGATCTTCCAGGTCACTGCAATCGCCGTCTTTTGTTCGGCGGTGCTGGAAACCGGGATCGCTGCATTCTGGGTGACATATTTGATTCTGGCGGTACTCTACTTTACCTGGCCGATTCTGGTGGCATTGCACGTTCTGCCACGGCCTGATTTCCTGCGGTCGCTGGGTGAAGAGGAGTTTCTGTTATTCCCCGGCTATCAGCTGGCCATGCTGGTGGATACCCCCCATTCCTGGATGGGGGTCGCCATTCTGACCATCCCGCAGCTGATTGTGACTTTGCTGTTTGCCGTGGCCGCTCGATTTGGTGTTGTCTGGTTCAGTTATGGTGCAGCTTTTTCGCTGGGCCGACAATGGCTGCGGCTGCAGGCATATGCCATCCGGCCCCTGGCAGAGCGATTTCATGGCAGCAAAGTGGGAGACGAAGTCGGTTGTCTGGTGGCCGAAGCTGATTCTCTGCCGGTCGAACAGGTCTCGAAAGATCTTCCTGGTCTCCAGCCTATTAGCTGGAAAGAGAAACGCAGAAGCCGTCTGAATCGGCCGTGGATGCTGCTGAGTTTCTGGGTTGCGCTTTTCCTTCTGCAGTGGTGGGTGCTGGAATCAAACTCAAATGGTGTTGCGTCGGACTTCTGCACGCTTTTTAGTTTCGTGTTCCTGATCGTTGCCGTTTTACTCGTGTTGAGCCAGACGTGTCGCCTGTTTGGCAGGGAACGAGAACAACAGACGCTGGATGCGCTGCTGGCAACTCCGCTCAACAATTTCGAAATCTTGAAACAGAAACGTTCAGGCATCAATCGTCTGATTCTACTGCTGTTGATTCCGGTGATGGGAACCTGCTTCTTTAACGTCTTTTACACGACTGTTCGAATCTGCTCGCTTACACATAGTTCTGCATCGGATGCGCATTACTTGCACTACGGTTCTCAGTCTGTCGCGCGCATCGGAACGGTCCATTGGTTCTGTGCGTCGGCATTGTATGTGACCTGTGCCCTTGGTAACGCCTTCATTTATATGCACCTGGCCAAATGGATCGCCCTGTTTCTGGGGCTGAAGCTGAAGACTCAGATGAAGGCGATGGTCGGCAGTCTGATCAGTGTGCTTGTCCTGTGCCTGGTCCCCCTTCTTCTGGGGGCATTGATTCTGATGTCTGCCGATATGGATCCAGACGACTTTCCACTTTGGTTCTATATGAGTCCACTGATTCCCACCGGCATGAACGAATTCCATGATCGCCACGAGCTCTACAGAAACAACTCGATGCCGGACAGCGACGTCTTTGTTGTTTTCTTTCACTTTATGGTCTACGGAGGTCTGACACTGATCGTCCGCACCAGCCTGATGCGCCGCCTGCCCGAGCTGCTGCAGCGACGTGATCAGTCGACAGGTGGGATTGTCAGTGATGATGAGCCTGGTTCTTGCAGGACCAGTTGAAAGCGGCGGAAAGCAGCTGCCGCATGAGTTCATTGACGTATGCCGATGCGGAACCGGCGACGAACTCAATTCTGTGATGCCCTGCTACTTCAGGATCGTCGGGCGAAGTCCCGGTATATCGACGTCTGCCGGGAAATAGGGCCGACGCAGGTTCCTGAACTTGACATGTTTCAGGGTTGTCGGAGTGGGCCCCTTCGTGTCGAGGATCATCACGGCTTTGGCATGATCTCCGTAGGCGAGTCGGTAATTCATCGGGTTCTTGGCGACGATGAATTTTGCATGCGTCGGATCCAGGCCGACGGTCTGAATCTGTTCGTCCGCCCAGTCATACGTTGCGCGGCTCATGATGACGACGCGCACTGATCCGATGGTGAACACTGCCGTTGCTCCCATATGCTCGTGATGGCCGTCCCACTGGCCACCGGTGTAAGTAAAATCTCCGTTGCTCAGGTGTTCCACTCTGCCGGTGAACAGGCGACTCGAACCCCATCGCGGATCCAGCTTATGTCCGATCGGGATCGAAAGTTCGGCTCCCTGGCCAGCTGCATGACACTCAGCTGCAGCTTCCGGATCTACAACCGGCACGATTGACGGCACGTCGATATCGCAATCAACCAGAGCAGACAACGCTGCTATGCTGTCGCCGGCCGCTCCTCCTCCGCAGCAGTCCGCTGCTTCCACAAGGATCACCGGCCCGCCGGCAACCCGCAGGCCTTTCCGGATGGCCAGGATCGGCGTAAAACTTTCCGGCTCCAGGTCGTGGCGGCGTTCCCAGTAACGTCCAGCGATGTCACCAGCCAGCAATTCTGCCAGGGCGGGATCGTTATCTGTGATCACAAGCCCTCCGCTGCCCATGTCCTCGCAGTCCATATAAGGGTGAATCAGAAACAGACTTGTTGACAGCACGCGGTCCCGTTGTTCCATCGATTTCGTATATCTCATCAAATCAGCAAATGGGTCATCTCCGATTGTGGAACCATGGATCGCGCTTGTGATGACCGGAACTTTTCCCATGGCCATGGTCGGGCGGTATTTTCCGGCCAGCATGTCAAACAGCAATTGAGTTGCTCGCTGGCCGGTCGTGTACTGATCGTGATGTGGATAGGTCTCCCACGCAATCAGCGCGTCGGCGTGCCGTACCATCTGTTCCGTAACATGAGCGTGCAGGTCAAGCGTGACAACGATCGGTCTGTCGGGGCCGACCAGATCACGTGCGGCATGGATCAAATCGCCTTCCGGATCGTCCAGTCCATCGACCAGGGCTGAACCGTGCAGCGGCAACAGCACACCATCGACGGGAAGGGCCTGTTTCAGCCGTTCAAACAATTCGTCTTTAAGCTGAAGATAACACTCCCGGGTCATCGGCCCTGCTGAGCACATCGATGCGAAGATTAACGGTACAGGTTTCGCTTCCTGACCGCGCAACGCATGCAGCATGCCACCCACGACGCTTGTGGTGTGCTGCAGCACCTGGTTGCCGCGATGTAACGTCGATGCTTCATAGCTGCCGATGTCGATTGGCAGACCGCCGAAGTGATTACACTCGGTCATGATACCACCGACAGCAATGCGAATCGAACTGCGTCTCGTAGTTAGTGCCATCTCCGTTTCCATTTAAGACTGGTGCTGGTGTCAATGGTCTGCAATTGTATCAGAACCGGGGCCGCAGGTACGGAGGCTGGGACACACCTGTAGCTGTGGAGGATGCTGATTCTGCGACTATTCCCCGTCCGCCGCCCTCTGGGACATCCAAAATTCCAACGCGATCACCATTCACGTACATCACGATTCCAACATCCTCTGAATGGTGTCATAATAACGTCGTACGATCGGGACATGAAACTGCGAGGTATCTCCGGATGTTAAACATCTTCGGTAACTTGTCGCATCGCCACTGCGATGGCCTTTCGCGGCGATCGCTATTGCAGGTGGGTGGTCTGGCGATGGGCGGACTGTCTCTGCCGCAGCTGCTGCAGGCCGAGGCTTCTGCAACGCGACCGCAGGGCCGGCACAAGTCTGTGATCATGATCTACCTGACCGGCGGTCCGCCGCATCAGGACATGATCGATCTGAAGCCCGGTGCACCAGCCGATATTCGCGGCGAGTTTAATCCGATTTCAACCAGTCTGCCGGGGGTGCAGATCAGCGAGTTGATGCCGGGGCTGGCACAGCGTATGAACCGCCTTGTGACGGTCCGTACCGTGGTTGGTTCGGACGGTCGGCATTCTTCATTTCAATGTGTGACGGGCCGAAAATCTGCAAATCAGCCACAGGGCGGTCTGCCCTGCTTTGAGGCCGTCGTGTCGAAACTTCAGGGGCCGGCGAATCCCGCTGTTCCTGCCGGCATTGATTTGTTCATGAAGATGGAACATCTTCCGTATAATCATCCGGGAGCTGGTTTCCTGGGGGCCGCGCATCAGCCGTTTCAGCCTCAGGGTGACTCGAAGTCCAGCATGACTCTGAACGGCATCACCGTTGATCGTCTTGGTCATCGACGCCAATTGCTGTCCACCTTCGATCAGTTTCGAAGAAACGTTGAACAGCAGCGCGACGTGTCAGCACTGGACCCATTCACCGAACAGGCTCTGAATGTTCTCACATCAAGTCGGCTGGCGGATGCGCTGGATCTGGATCAGGAGGATCCGGAGGTTCGTGCCAGTTATGGCAAGGATGATCCCGAGGCGCTGCCGTACAGTTCCAAAGGCTACAAGGCCATTATGTCAAAATTTCTGCTGGCTCGACGACTCGTTCAGGCCGGTGCCCGTTGCGTGTCAGCCACCTTCGCTGATTTCGACTGGCACAGCGGGAATTTCGTCAACGGACGCAAAGTCATCCCTTTGCTGGATCAGGGACTGTCGGCTCTTATTGATGATCTTTATCGTCATGAGCTGCAGGATGATGTCACGGTTGTGGTGTGGGGCGAGTTCGGTCGTACTCCCAAGATCAACGCCAACGCGGGTCGAGACCACTGGAGCAGAAACACGTTTGCCCTGCTGGCCGGCGGTGGCATGCCGGTGGGGCAGGTCATTGGCACGACCAATCGCTATGCAGAAGAACCCACCGACAGACCGGTCCACTTTCAGGAGATCTTTGCGACGATTTATCGCAATTTGGGAATCGACGTTGATCACGCCACGGTGACGGATCTTAACGGACGCCCTCGGTACCTGCTGGATCGGCAGTACCGCCCGCTGCGTGAACTGGTATAGGCCGCTGAAACTTCACCATTTTCTCAACAGGTGAAGCATCGGGGCCGTCCGGCTCTGTAAGCGCTGCCCTGTACACTGCAGCAGCTATGCAAGCAGTTCGTGAATCACGTCGCCGTACAGGTCGGTGAGACGAAAGTCGCGGCCGGCGTGTCGGTATGTCAGTCGCTCATGGTTTAAGCCCATCAGGTGCAGAATCGTAGCGTGCAGGTCGTGAAAATGGACTTTATCCCTCACCGCGTAATAACCGTATTCGTCCGTTGCACCATGCTGTACCCCCGCCTTCATTCCTCCGCCACAGAACCACATGGTGCAGGCATGCGGGTTGTGGTCACGACCGTTGCGACTGCCCTGAGAAACCGGCGTCCTGCCAAACTCACCGCCCCACCACACAAGTGTGTCCTCCAGCAAACCCCGTTGCTTAAGATCCGTCAGCAGTGCGGAAATCGGCTGGTCGACTTCTCGAGCGTTTCGTGAATGCCCGTTCTTCAGATCGCCGTGCTGATCCCATTTGTAGCTGTGCGACAGTTGAATAAAGCGGACTCCTCGTTCGGCAAAGCGGCGGGCCAGAAGACATTGAATACCGAAGTCTTTCGTAGCGTCTTCATTGATGCCGTACATACTCAGCGTGTGTCCTGCTTCGTCGGAGATGTTCTGAACTTCCGGAGCCTCACGCTGCAGACGAAATGCCAGTTCGAAAGATTCGATGCGGCTCTGCAGTTCCGAATCAGGACCAGTCACGGTCAGTCGATCCCGATTCATTCTGTTCAGCAGATCAAGTTCCAGACGCTGCAGCGTATTTGTTGTTTTTCCCCGTATGAAAGGGATTCTGGCATTTTCCGAAGCAGTTCCCGCATTGCCCAGTGGCGTGCCCGCGTAGGCGGCCGGCAGGAAAGCCGACCCCCAGTTGTTGGAACCGCCGTGCGTCAAAGACGGGCAGATTGTCAAATAGCCGGGCAGATTCTGATTCTCGGTCCCCAGGCCGTAGGTCAGCCAGCTGCCCAGACTGGGACGCACGAATGTATCGCTGCCGGTATGCAGTTCCAGCAGGGCGGCGCCATGACGCGAATTGGATCCGTGCACCGATTTCACAAACGTCAGGTCGTCGACATGTTTTGCCAGGTGCGGAAATATTTCACTGACGAAACTGCCCGTTTCACCATACTGCTGAAAGTTGAACGGAGACGCCAGCAGGTTGCCTGTTTCAGCAGACACGACCCGCGGCTTGTCAAACGGAAGTGGCTTGTTGTCATCCTTCTGCAGCTGAGGCTTATAGTCAAAGGTGTCCACCTGAGACGGCCCGCCATGCATGAACAGGAAAATGACGCGTTTCGCTTTCGCCGCAAAATGGGGCAGGCGTTTGCGCAGATTGTTCGTTGTTTCACCGCGTGATTCTTCTGCAAGCAGGCTGGCCAGTGCCAGAGCGCCAAATCCTGCACTCGCCTGCTGCAGCATTGTGCGGCGGCAATTTGTCGCTTCTGAATTCCAGTGTTGCTGGTTTTTCATTGGGCTACTCAACATAAACGAACTCATTGGACGACAGCAGCACACGACAATAACTCTGCCATGCTCGCAGCAGATCGCCGTCAGCCTTCTGTTCAGTCGCACTCGTAAGCCGCTGCGCCTGCCGCACAAAATGTCTGCCTGATTCGACTTCGGCAACATCAGGCGGACGATGTAACGCAGCTTCGAATGCAGTGGTGATTCGTTCGGAATCCGACGGTAATGCCAGCAGACGCTGCGCCATCGCCAGCGTCTGCCGGTCAACCAGTTTACTGTTCATCATCATCAACGCCTGTGGAGCAACGGTAGATGTCTGTCGAACGCCCGCGGCGACTGCAGGGTCAGGGAAGTCGAAGGTCTGCAGCACTTCATATACGGCACTGCGCACGACCGGCAGGTAGACAGATCGTCGCAGACTTTGGTACTCATCCGTAAGATTCGTGCCGGAGACCGTGACGTATCCTCTGTTTTTGACCTTCAACAGCGAACCACCGACACGGTGTTTGAGCCCGGCCCCCAGGGCGATCAGCGAATCTCGCATCTCTTCAGCGGTCAGTCTCCGCCGCCGAAACCGCCAAAGTAACTTGTTTTCGGGATCTGCTTTGCGGGAGGCCTCTGAGAACTGAGTGCTCATCTGATACGTGCTGGAGAGCATCATCAGGCGATGTAACTGCTTGATCGAACCGCCGCTGTCCAGAAAACGGCGAGTCAGCCAGTCCAGAAGTTCCGGATGAGTCGGGGGCTGGCCCAGCAGGCCGAAATTATCCACCGTTGGTGATAATCCACGTCCAAATCGCCAGTGCCAGACGCGGTTGACCAGCACTCGTCCGGTCAAAGGATGCTGCGGACTGCTGAGCCATTTCGCCAGTTGCAGTCGTCCGCTTTCGTGTTCTGCAATCGGGAACTTTTCCACACCGCTGATGATGCGAGGGAAACGACGCGGCACCGTTTTTCCCAGCGCAATATGACTGCCTCGCAGGTGGACCCGCAGATCCTCCGCAGCTGCTTCGGTGACGCCCATGGCTACGTCATACGTTGGACGGGATGACGTCAACTGCTGAAGTTTATCCTGCAGTGCCTGTAACTCCCGTCTTGGTTCCGTCGGCAGCATAGACGGTGCGATTTCGGACGGGCCCGGCAGGGGTGATGGTAACCGATACCATTCCTGTTTTAATACATTGTCATCGTTCGATTGATCGGTGAAGGTGTCCAGCAGCTGCTGGTAAACGCTGGCGACTTCAGCCAGTGATTGCGGTGTCGCCTGCAACAGTGCGATCTTCAGACTTGATGGCGTCGTTGCGCCAAGCCCGTCAGTTGACGACAGTTCATTCAGCACCTTTGACGCATCGCGTGCGAACGTGTCATCGTTGAGGCGTGCGAATGACTGCCACGTAACGAACGACGGAAACTCAGTCAGTTTGCCGGCAGCGACCTGCTTAAGAAACTCCCGCCACACAAACGACAATTCCGGATTCACTTTGTGCAGCGCAGCGATCTGTGTCAGCGACATCGGCGGGGGCGCCGGAAAAGGCCACGGCTCCGGGCCGCGGTACACCAGCTGCAGCTGATCGATGTGGGGGTAGACTTTGGCAGAGTCCAGCTTCAGCGTGTTCTGACCCGCTGCAAGATCAAACTGTCCGGCCGCGAACCAACGCTGTGTATCCGGATACCAACTGCCTGTCACCTGACCGGCGACCGCCTTCTGAACGGTTTTGCCGTTGACGATTACATTCAGCGGGCGACTATCGGCCGCTGCGTGGCGAATCTCGAGAGCATACTGTCCTGCCTGATCAACATGCAGATCATATTCTGCATACGCGGCTCCCCGAGTGGCGATGACACCAATGCCCTCGCCGTACCCATCGGTGAGGCGTTCCACGTTGCCTCGATGGAAGGTTTCCGCCTCGAACAGCACCGAACCGTTGTGCACCGCAAACGGAGAGTTGCCGGCATTCACCGACTCACGATGTGTTTTCGTCTGTTTCTCGAAGCGATCCAGCGCCGCAGTTGCCAGCAGATATCGGCCAAACTCAGTCTGCATCTGCTGCCTGATGCGCTCTCGCTGAGCATTCGTGAGCTGCTCAATTCTCAAATTTGTGTCGGCCACGGCTTTGTCGATGGACGCGATCTGTTCCGTGACATCGCTGGAAACAAGCGGACGTTCATACCAGACGGCCACCACCTTGTGGTTTTCCATCGTCTTGCTGCTTTTCAGGATTCCGGCCAGTGAATAATAGTCTTCCGTCGGCAGCGGATCGAATTTATGATCGTGACATCGTGCACATCCCAGGGTCAGTCCCATGAACGCCTGGCCCAGTGTGCTGAGCTGTTCGTCGATAATATCCATCTGCATCTTCATCGGGTCATCTTCGGCCAGCATTTTCGGACCGATGGCCAGAAAACCGGTGGCAATGTAGCGGTCCATGTTTTGCCGTTCGTCGTTCACTTCCGGCAACAGGTCTCCCGCAATCTGTTCCTGAACAAAGCGGTCGTACGGTCTGTCGTCGTTGAATGCACAGATCACATAATCGCGATAGCGAAAAGCGTTGGCGTATGAAAGATTTTCGTCCAGACCGTTGGAATCGGCATAGCGAACGACGTCCAGCCAGTGCCTCCCCCATTTTTCACCGTAGCGTGGCGACGCCAGCAGACGGTCCACAACTTTGGCAAAGGCAGACGACGATTCGTCGCGCAGAAATGCATCCACTTCGGCACGTGTGGGCGGCAAACCGGTCAGATCGAATGTGGCGCGACGGATCAGCGTCCGTCTGTCCGCGGGTGGCGCAGGCTGCAGATTCGCTTTGTTCAGCTGGCTCAATATGAACGCATCAATCGGCGACTGCGGCCAGTCAGAAGTCAACTCAGGAGGAGACGAGGCAGCCACCGGTTGAAACGCCCAGTGACCGCGTTGTTCTGCCGTAAATCGCTGGCCGGTATCGGCTTCCGGGTTGGTTTTCGGAGCAGGCATCGCAATTCCGGAATTGGGCCACGGTGCCCCCATTTGCACCCACTGAGTGAAATCCACAACCTGCTGCGTCGGTAGTTTTGCCTTCGGTGGCATCTTGATAAATTCATCATGCTTCAGGGCGCTGATCAGGAAGCTCTGCTTCGGTCTGCCGGGTACCAGAGTGCTTCCCAGTTCGCCCCCGCGCAACAGATCTTCACGAGACTCCAGCTTCAGTCCGCTTTCCGGGTCGTCTCCGCTGTGACATCCGACGCAGCGTTCGACCAGAACCGGCCTGATCTTGGTTTCAAAGAATGCCGCCTGTTGCGCGGTCACCTGTTTGTCCGCACTCACTGCAGCGTCGCCTTCGTCCGCGGCGGCGGTTGAAGTGAAAAAGGAAGCGAACACGATCAGTACGATTAAAACTTCTGACAACCTCACCATCCTTCAGATGTCCGGATATCCCCGTCAGGTTTTCCCCGGAACCCGGGAACAGATCGGGACTGTCCGGAGAAAATTGGTTTCAGGCTTCCATGCCATCCGTCACTCGGCGTCGGGTTCTCGCCTATGGTACACAAGTCTTCCTGAAACCACTGCGGGCAGTATAGTCGATGTTGGTACATGTTTTCGGAGATTTTTTGATTCCGTTGCCGGAGGCCTTCAATCCTTACAGACACGACTTACTGTCGGCAACTGCACCCCGGAAGACCGATCAGCGGAAAGCTGAGACCCTGTCCTGACAGCTCCCAGAAAAACTCCGGGGCCTCCTGTCCTCCAACTTCCTTCATGCTGGCGGCTTCGAAAATACGTCCGTTGGCAATCGTGTACTGAATCTTCTGAGAGTCACGAATTTTCTGAGTGGGATCGGCGCCGGATTCCATGATCAGGATGTCCGCAAGTTTTCCGACTTCCAGAGAACCGATATCACCGTCCAGCCCAAGGTACCTGGCACCATGAAGGGTGCCGCTCCGCAGCGCCTGCATGGGACTCATTCCTCCCTGCACGAAACTCCACAGTTCCCAATGAGTACAGATTCCGTTCAACTGGCCGTGTCCGCCTGCCTGAACCAGACCTCCATCGTCCACTCGCTGCTTTGCAATCCTGGCCACTCGGATGTGGTTGTAATCTTCCAGAGGAGATTTGTTTCTGCGGCGTGAACGTGGATTCAGCACATGTGGCGGAATGAAAGTCTGCAGCCGCGGGTGCAGCCACAGGTCGTCGACCTCGTACCAGTATTGTTCACCGGTGATTCCACCGTAAGCCACGGACAGTGTCGGGGTGTAGCCAACTCCCGTGTTACGCCACAGATCCATCACGTCGTCATAGGCTGTCTGAACAGGCAGCGTATGCTCAATGCCTGTGTGCCCGTCCACAATCATGGTCATGTTGTGCATGAACGTGGAACCTCCTTCGGGGACCACCATCATTTTCAATTCGCGCGCTGCGGCAATCACCTGTTGACGCTGATCGCGTCGCGGCTGGTTGTAACTCTTGACCGAAAATGCCCCGACGGCCTGCATCCGCTTCAGGTGAAACTTCGCATCTTCCAGACTCTCAATCTCTGCCTTGTAGCTGCCGCTGGCTCCATACAGGATTGTGCCTGTCGAATACGTACGTGGCCCGGTGATCAGCCCCGCCTTTGTCAGCTCACTTGACGCAAAGATGCTGTGGGTATTGTTGGAAGGATCATGGATCGTGGTCACGCCGAATGCCAGTCGAGCGTAGTTGACCCAGTTTTGCTGAGGAATTATGCCCTGAGTTGCCTGAGCGCCGTGTGCATGTGTGTCAACATACCCCGGCAAAACGACCTGGCCGCTGATGTTGAAAATGCGCGCGTCGGCGGGAATCGTTACCCGTCCCTTCCGCCCCATTGCGACGATGCGATTCTGTTGCACGATGATCGTGCCATCGTCAATCACTCCGGCTGGTCCCATGGTGATGATGCGGCCACCCACAAGTGCGAAGCTGCCGGACGGAGCCGCATGTTTTGCTTTGAAGCCGATGTTTACTGACGCAGGCACTGCCTTATCTGACTCCCTTGGTTCTTTGCCGTCATTATCTGCTTCCTGTTCGGCAGCTTTTCCGACGAAGTCACTGATTTCTGCCGTAAACAGATCCGGTCCCAGTGACCAGTGCAGCCTTTGGCCGTCGCCGGAAAAATGAGGCCAGTCGCCCGCCTGATCACTGAGCTTCGTGACCGGCAGACCCTGGAACTTCGGGCCGAGTTCGATCGATGTCCCCGTATTTACAAAGGGAGCCACGTAAACGTTGAATCGTTCAACGAAGGCAATCCGGGAGCCGTCCGGAGCAATGCAGTAATCAGTGGCCCACTTGCTGCTGTAGTGCTGGCGTTCCTCGTGACCGTTCAGGTCGACCGAATACAGCGCAAGATTGTCGGCATCTTTGCCGGAACTGGAACGCTGCAGAAAGAGCCGGTCAGAGTCAGCTCCGAATTGCGGTCGTTTTCCGGTTTTTGAAATCCGTTCAGGCTGTCCGCCTGCCACATCGATTCGATAGACACCCGGTTCATGTGAGTACAAGGGCGACCTCAGCCTGCCACCGCTGGTCTTTTCGAAAACAATGGACCTGCCGTTCGGTGCAAACACGGGGTTCCGGTAATGGCCGGGACGAATCGTCACCGGCCGGTTGCCGTTCGGGTTGCCGACGGACGCGAGTCGTATGGACCCCAGAGATCGATCATTCCACGTGGTGTAAACCACAAAGCGACCATCACGTGAAAAGCTGGGACAGAATTCGAATTCGTTTTTCCGTTCGGTCAGTCGCCGCAGCGAATTGTTCTGCAGGTCTCGCAGGTACAAATGTCCCAGACTCTGAAAGACGACAGACTTTCCGTCTGGTGATGTTGTCACCCACCGCAGCATTCGTACGTCAAATTCGTCCGGAGCTGCGTCAATCGGAAACCGAAGGCTTTGCGTGATTGTCCGAGTGTCCTTGATTTTGAACGGAATGACCTCGGCAGATCCATCAGCCACGTTAATGCGGCGAATCTTCCCTTTCGCCCAGATCACGATCGACCTGCCGTCCGGCATCCAGCTGAATGCCGGGTACACTCCGTGAATCGCCCACGCTTCCTGCATGTCCCGTTCCAGTTCATCGTAGATTAAACGCACCGCACCGGAGTCCGTGTCGAACAGGTGTAGACCGGTTTTCGCACCGACTCGACGAACAAAAGCCAGTGTCTTGCCATCAGGCGAAGGCGTTGGCCGGCAGGCTCCTCCTGGCCCCGTGATGTACGATTCTGTTTCGCCTTTCTGCAGATCCAGGCGCTTGATGACATAGATCTGTCCATTGGAATCCTTGTCGTATTCAAATGTGCTGCCCGCAGTTGTGTCCTGTGAGTAGTACAGATAGCGGCCGTCTGGTGAATATACGGGCTCGTTGACATCTTTCTGATCGTCGGGACGTTCCGTCAGCTGAACGCCACTCATTGCGTTTACGTCTGCGGCGTCGCGATGAAACATCCACATCTCACCGGCACCAAGTGAACGCCGACTGGTAAAATGTTTGCGAGCCACCAGATACTGATCATCCGGAGACCATGTCGGTCCATTCAGCAGTCGGTATGATTCGTTGGTGACCTGCTGCACTTTGCCGGAAGACTGATCCATGACCCAGATGTTGTCTCCCGCCTTGCCGCCTTTGCCGTTGCGATCGCTGGTGAACGCGATCCACTTTCCATCGTGACTGAATCGTGGCTGCATGTCCCACGCAACGCCGGATGTCAATGGTCTGGGAAAGCGGCCGCCTGTTCCGTCTGCACCACTGATGGGCATCATGTACAGATCGCCCAGCAGATCGAACACAAGTCTTGTGCCGTCAGGGCTGACATCGACGGTGAGCCACGTCCCTTCTTCGACATCGACCGTCTGTTCCCGGTGAGGTCCTGGCGGCGACTCGACCAGCCACTCGTCCTTGTCTTTGGCGGTGTCCTGCTTCGTATCGTCGGCGGTGGGTGCAGCCTCGTCGGTGGCCCGTGGGCTGGCTGTGGTCAGATTGGCGCACAGCACCATGGCTGGAAGTGCGAAAATGGTCAGTCGAGAAATCAACGATGTCATTGCAGATTCTTGTCTGGTGAGGGAATGTTCAATTCAGGAACAGTTTACAGCTTCTCGTAAATTGTTCAGGCTCGTGGGCCTGCCCTAAACGTGCTATGCCCACGGCGAGGGATATCCCGCACCAGCAGCAAGAGTCCGGAAGGGCGTATTCACGAAGCCAGAACCTCATTGATGACATGACCGTGAACGTCAGTCAGCCGGCGTTCGAATCCGTTGTGGTAGTAGGTCAGGCGTTTGTGGTTCAGGCCGAGCAGATGCAGAATCGTGGCGTGAAAGTCGTAGACAGTCGCGACATTTTCAACGGCCTTGTATCCGAATTCGTCCGTGGCACCGTACGTGAACGGCGCTTTGACGCCGGCCCCCATCATCCAGGCAGTGAACCCGGAAGGATTGTGATCTCGACCGCTGGCGCCCTTTTGGAATGTCGGCATGCGTCCGAATTCGGTCATCCACACGACCAGCGTGTTCTTTAGCAGTCCGCGTCGTTTCATGTCCTTCAGCATCGCTGCACACGGTTGATCAAGAACCGGACCGTGTTTGCTGTACTGTTCTTCGATGCTCTTGTGACCATCCCAGTTACTGACTCCTTCACCACCGGTTTGATACGCGCCGTTGAACAGCTGCACGAAGCGGACGCCCTTCTCGATCAGCCGCCGGGCCAGAATACAGTTGCGGGCGAATTGGGCCTTAAGTTTGTTTTCGGAATCGTCGGCACCGTATTCGCGGAGAATGCTTTTCGGTTCTCTGGACAGGTCTGTGACTTCCGGAACGCTCAACTGCATCTTTGCTGCCAGCTCATAACTCGAAATTCTCGCTGCCAGATCCGTATCGCCAGGGAACTGTTCCAGGTGCCTCTGATTCAACCGATTCAGAAAGTTTCGCGTGGCCTTGTCGGTTTTGGAACTCACTCCGGCGGGGATGTCGAGGTTGCCCAGGGGTTTTGAGGCATTAAATTCAGTCCCCTGAAACGCGGCGGGCAGAAAACCCGGGCCCCAGTTGTTGACGCTGGCCTGCGGCGTGCCGCGCGGATCGGAAACGGCGACATAAGCGGGCAAATTTTCGTTTTCCGTGCCGAGTGCCCACGTCGTCCATGCTCCCATGCTGGGGAAACCGTCGAGCGTATAACCGGTCGACATAAAGTTCTCCCCGGGCCCGTGGGTGTTGGTCTTCCCCGTCAGCGAATGGAGGAAGCACATGTCATCGGCGAGATCGCCCAGTT
>Ga0315316_10000568_pt1 | contig 24598 bp, 33 predicted proteins | sample M160m3416metaG_FD_203702 | JGI IMG/M metagenome (GOLD analysis project Ga0315316, IMG submission 203702) | Ammonia-oxidizing marine archaeal communities from Monterey Bay, California, United States - M1 60m 3416 | ecosystem: Environmental > Aquatic > Marine > Intertidal zone | place: USA... | reverse complement strand
ACTTTGATTTCCTCCACAGGCTTTATTGTAACCTGTTCGGACTTGATGAACACCGCCCGCCCATCCTTGCGTTCCTCAGGAGCCCTGTACTCAAGTTGGAGAAAGTCGAAGATGCTCTTCTCATCCGGAAAACTCAAGCTGAGCGGTTTCTTATCCTTGAGCATTGTGAATTTATGCTCGTTGAGAGAATACCCCTTCGTCTTTGCGTATTCCCGCATGGTCACATTGAAAGGCTTGCTCCCTGTGAAGTAGAGCACGGCAAAAGCGTACTCATTTTTCGGTGTGAACATGAAGTCAATGCGCCGCGCAGGATTTCCCTTGAGCTTGCCAAGAACCATGCTTTTAATCTTCCCTTTCGAGAGAATCTCAATGATGACCCCGTCAGCAACGAGTGCTTCAATGAATTCATGGAAGATCTTCTTGTTCTTAGGCGTATCAGTAATGATAACATCAATGTCGCCAGAAGAACGGGCGCCCCGCCGGTAACTTCCCACAATCTCAAAAGTACTTTCAGCACTCTTGAGCTTGTCAAAAGCCTTCTTGAATAGTCTCTCGTAGACTTTGATCTCAGCTCGCGGAATACGCTTCTCAATGTCCTCGAAATACTTCAAGCCTTTGCGCTGTACATTGTTCAAGACTTCATTTTCCTTTGCCTTCAGCTCCGCAAGGGTCTTGATTCCGTCTTTCTCAACAAGCGTCTTTGCCTTCTTGGGACCAATCCCAAAGATCTTGGCAAAGAGGTAGATTGGGTTGCCTTTTGCCTTCTCAAGAGTCTTAAGAGTTCCGGTTTCCACGAATTCCTTGAATTTCGCAAGGATCGTTTTCCCAATTCCCCGTTTTCCCTTGAGTTGGTCGACATTTGTAATGTCATAGTGCTGTAGCATAATGGTTTCTTGTGCCTTGGAATAGGCGCGCGCCCGCATTGGCTCGCCCTTCCGATACATAAGATCTTCCAATTCTGCTAGGAGTTTAATGAGTTTCTCATTGAGACGCGCCATTTTTTTGGTTGTCTTTTTGGTACTCGTTTTTTCTACTTCCATTCCCTTAGGTGATTTTGATTTCAATTTTCTAAGCCTTGATTTTTTAAGTGTTTTTTTTTTGGTGCTTTTTTTGGTGTTTCTGCAATAGCCGTATTTCTTAAGGATTCCTTGGTCATTTATGCTAGTGGCGCATATTCTACCCTTAGGAGTTACAAGGCATTCTGAGTGACTTTTCCCGTTGTATTTAAATGGAAAGATACAGCGACCGATTCGTACCTTGGCATTTCTATCTACCATTCCTTGAGAATCGAGATTAGTTCCAAACATATATATATATTTATTTCTTATTAAAATATTGATTCTTGAAGTTATTGGGTAGCAGGTCATCTAGATATTTAAATTTATCTGGTATCTTTGTTACTTCTTTGGCTTTTCTTTTTATTAATTTTTCTGTGTATTTAGGTTTGGGTAATTTATTAAGTGGGATATCCATTTTTATATAAATTAAAAATATAAAATTAATATAAGATGATTTACTCACTTGGTATTCAGCAGATTTACAGCGATGGCAGATTAGTAGATGCCGAAGGTTATGAATATGATGGGAAGCGCCTTAAGATAGCAAGACATGGTCGCCCACAAGCCATTACCACAGGTGACTTGGAAAATATCTTATCCCATCCTCACCAACATAGTCTTCTAGGTCGCTTACATAAATGTCAGCACGAGCTCCATAAGACCCACCATCATGTGCGTCATACGCGCCGTCATCATCATCGGCGTCGTCATAAACGTGGGCGGAGAACTCGGGGGCGTCGTCGTCCTTCACGTTCGAGACGTCGTTAAACTCCTTACGCTTTATAAATAAATAATAACTATTTATTTATATAAAATGGTAAAAATTACAGCCAATGGTCATGCTGCCCGCCCCCGGCGATCTTTACGCGCGACTTTAGGACATTTTTTAACAGCTGGTGATCTGTTACCTCTGATTTTAGCGGTATATTTAGGTGACGTTCTTGAGAAATTCTTCGGTAATATCACAAAAGGTTTGATTATGCCTATGCTGGAGAAAATTCATCTCACCTATTTCATCCATAAGGCAGGATTAGATAAAGATGGGAAACATAAAGATCCTAAGAAACTTAAGGAGTGGACCATGGATGTTTGGGGTATGGAAATAGGAATCGGAGAGATAGTAGGGGGATTTATTCGCCTACTAATTGCTATCTGGGTTGCATACCTGTTCTCACATTACTTCGTGAAGGGATTTTTAAACAATTAATTTAATTGCTAATTATATATGGAATTATCAATTATAACCCATGTACAGATTGTAGAAGGGCTTGCTGGTGTTATTGGTCTTCTTCTTTTTCGTCTAGTTGTTCATATGGTAGATAGAAAAGATCAGATTCCTACACTAGGAGAAGTAGCCATTGCTTGGGGGTTGACATGGATATTACGCAAAATAAGCGTCAACGCATGGTTATTGTATGCACGAACACATAATCACCCCCCACATACATATGCCGTCAATCTCTAGCTTTCCTCTTTCTACGATATTCTTGCGCTTTGTGTTTGGGCATCATCGAGAGATATCGTGAAGACGCGAAAAGTATTTCTCCTTCAGATGTCGCCATGCATTCAATGTTTACTCCGCGCATTGCCTTAGCATAACGGATAAATCGCTGCATTGGTAATCCTTCTTCTGGAAAAATGAATGTCATAATACAATTCTTTTTATAAATTTGTTTTCTTCTTCCCTCCAAATCATATTGCAAATAATTATATTCACATAAACACAAATTTGCTTTCCAAACCAATTTGTGTTTGACTACATTTTCAAGGCTTATATCGAATGAAAGTTCTATTTCATATCCCATTTATATAAATTGATATAAATATTATTAACAATAGAATAATTATATGACAGATTACTTGCAAAGCATTCATGGTCACCCTAGAGATTCGCATATAACCTTCGAAGAAGAGGGACATGCATATACAATCGATGGTAGTAAAGATTTTACCTCTGTAACTACATGGATTCACAGCCTTTTTCCCCATTTTGATGCCGATAAGATTATTAATAGCATGATGGCATCACCAAAATGGCCCAAAAGTAAGTATTTCGGAATGTCAAAGGAAGAGATCAAAACACTCTGGAGCGAAAACGGAAAGCAAGCATCCGCAGCTGGAACAAAACTACACTACGATATTGAATGCTTTTACAATAATACACCCGTTACCAATGATTCAGTCGAATATAAGTATTTTGAGAAATTTCAGAAAGATATTGGCGGTCTTTTGAAGCCATATCGCACGGAATGGATGGTGTATCATAAGGAATTGAAATTTGCGGGCTCGATTGATATGATTTTCGAGAATGAGGATGGAACGCTACAAATTTATGATTGGAAGCGTTCTAAGGGGATCAAGAAGTCGAATATGTTTGAATGTGCGAAGCCGGAATGTATCTCGCATTTACCTAATTCTAATTTTTGGCATTATTCTCTCCAACTGAATACCTATAAAGCAATTTTGGAAGCTAAATACGATAAAAAAATTACTGAGATGTACCTTATCTGTCTACACCCTAATCATTCTAGTTATCAACGTATACGTGTTCCCCACTTGCCAGAAGAAATGGCTGATTTGTTTGCCCTGCGAGCTTCATCTCTCTAATTCACCTTTTTAGTAAAAAAAGGCTTACCTTGCAGACTACTACGAGCAACTGCATCGTCTACAACCGGTTGAACAGAGATATCGCAAATTGCCGACCAATTCAACATGAACGAGTTCAAGGCAGCTGAATCGCTGCATTCTGCAACACAGACACCGCCTTGACCGCCGAGACGATGCCAACGACCCACGACACTGATGTTGTTCCCCGCATCCGCCAAATCATCGGCCGGTGTCATATTTCCAAAAGCATTCCAGCATGCCACCCGATTTTCGCTAGCTACTGACCAAGAAATTAAGAAAAGCATTGTAATTTATATTCACTACTAAAACTCTAAGTTATTATAGTTAAAATTATAAACGAGTTAAAAAATGGTTATATTTATAAAGTAATGACGTCTTGTGAACTAAACTGGGGGCAATCATTTTTTATTTTGTTATCGCTAGTACCTACAGCTTTTTTTCTAGCCACGTGGTGCGTAGCAGTTATTGTATGGAAACCTATGATAAATCAGGGGAAGCGGTGGTGTCTCCCAGAATTACCTTATGAGTTTAAATATCCCTTTGTATCAGATACGCCTGTAACAGATGCAAGTGGGGCGATCCTTGAAGGCACAATGGTAGTTGATGAAACGCCGCAAGGTCTTGTTATCCTTACATTTAATCCTAATACTAATGAATTTTATTACTGGAGTGATAACGATATCCAGTATCGATTTTTAGAGGCTCTGGCTAGAAAATATGTGCAATCTTTTAGATGTGAGCATCTGTATATAGAACGACTCGAAGAGTTAAGAAAAGAGTATAAACTTATGAAAAAAAAGCAAGAAGAGAAACAAAATAATGTACCAGAGGAAAAGAAATCGGACACAAATATCTTCGCAACACTGAAAGTTGCAGGAACACAAGGTGCGCGAAAACAACAAAATGTTATTGTTGCTAAAAGAGCGAATAAGTATATTAAACGCGGGCGTTTTGATGAATGTTCGTTATTTAAGTGTAAGAAGCCTTCAAAAGCAAAAAAAATAGGCTATAATGATTTCAAAATATTTTTTAACAAAGATAATTAATTTGATTTATTCTTATTTTCTTTCCATTTTCTAAATCCGATGCTCTTTTCAATATTAAATGAGCTACCGAGTTGTTGTTCTGCGATATGGAGTGTTTCGCGTTCTTTTTCCGTTAACGACTGAATATACACTTTTACTTCATCATATTTCTTCATTTTACATAAAAATCCATAATAATATTTAATATCAATTTATTAACTATTATTTAATCCCCAACCATAAGGTAATTCTAAAAAGTGTTGTCTTTCGTTCTCTGTAAACAATGCCCAAAGTGTTCGTATTTGGTTTATAGTGCTACAGCACGCCATGCGCTGGCCATACCATCTGCGCAATCTCTCATCTCGCCAGCGATATGAGCGATATAGGCGCTTCCACACTTGAAAATATCGTCCGCTTCCAAATATAATAGTTGTATGAATCCATAGATCATTTAAAATTAAATGTGTTTCATTTTCTGCACGGCGATGTGTTGTAAAAAGTTTGTCATATGTCTTTACATAATTACAGAGATCTCTCAGGGTATCCTTATAAGGTTTCTGTTGCCAGTATGTTTCTATTAAGTCCGCATTTGGATGTCTAAAATAAAAACATATTTTACTTGCAATGTCCCTAGGAAGTTGCTGGACAAGGTCCATAACCTATTAATCAAATTTCTATTATATTGATATAAAACAAATTAATTTATCAATTTTTTCAGTTCCTTGCATCATCATTTTCGTTATCTCGGTATCGATGGTATACCCATTGGTGGTAAGAAAGGAAAATAAGTCGGCAATTTCATTCATACATAGGAATTCGGTGGGTTTAGTTGGATGCATTATTGCTTGGTGGCAATAAGGAGATGGACAGCAGTTATTGTAGGTAGTAAAAGGAGATGGTTTTGGGATATGTAATGAGCGCACTAGTGTCTGTAATGGTCCTTGTGGTTTTTGGTTAATGATAACTATTTTTTTATAACAATCGTTTCTTTTATCTAAGTAGACAACGGCGCGAAGTTGATATGTGGGCATGAATATATAAAATTGAATATTATAAATAATAAGAGGATTGAGATAGAATCAATGGAAATATATCGCTACAAATTTTCACCTACTTATTTGGCTCATGTCCACGCTACGTTTCTTAACGCTCATCGTTTTGATGAATCCGATGTCTTTAAGAGCGCATGGAGTGACTGGAAAATGCGAAATACTGAAGTGGTGCAGAGAGAAATACGCCGACTAACTAATCTCGGATACAATGGAGATATTTCCGATAAAATGTATAAGAGTGTACGCTATTATTTTAAAAACAAATCCACATCAGAAGCAACACCCAAGAAAAGACGCGCATATATACGACTTAATAAATCTACTCTAGATATCATGGATAATTATATTAGTGAGATGGAAGAGACATATGCGAAGCCTTCCGATTCTTTTAAAGCCTTCTTGGATGAACATAAAGATCTTATACAGACCATTAAATCCGCTTTTGCTGAGAAGGGTGTCGAAGAAGATTATATTGATCTTAAAATAAAGAAAACATATAAAAATCGTTGTTTTAAATATTTTAAAAATATCTAGGTTCTATATAAATGAAAGGTGGTGGGATGATATCAGAAGGAGGTTATGGCTGTATTTTTTTACCTTATGTTACATGTAAAGGAAAAACCACAAAAAATTTTAATTACATTTCAAAAATAGAAGAAAAAAATTTCAGTTCTGAAAATGAAATAAATATTGGTAAAATTATTAAGAATATTCCGCGTTTTTACTATTATTTTGTGCCGGCAATCTATCATTGCGATATAAATATTAGCGAATTTAAAAATACTGATATTGATAAATGTCGTCTCTTCAAACGTTCTAAGGAAAAAACGCCCTTTATTATGTTGAAAATGCCTTTTATTGGATATAAAAAACAGATTATTTCATACAGCGATTATATCATTCAGAAGTTGAATGATCGTGAATTGCTATTGAATATAATTGATAGTTACCAACATTTATTATTTGCTATAGAGTTATTGGCAAATAATTCGATCTGTCATTTTGATTTGAATGAAAACAACATCTTATTCTCTCAAATACGCAATACACCTCTCATTATTGACTTTGGGTTATCAATACCAATAAAAACTCTTAACAGAGCGGATTACACTGATTATTTCTATGTTTATATTCCCGAATATTATTATTGGCCACTTGAAGTCCATTATATAAATTTTTTATTACATGAGAATGCGGAACCGACATATCAAGATATAGTAACTATGGCACGCCGCTATATGGAAAACAATACACCATTAAAACAAAATTTTTCAGAATCTTTTTTACAAAGGTTTGAAACAGAATGCATTGAAGTTCTTGATAGCTATCGCATGAAATCACTGCAAGTTGAAGATCTTCTTGATTTTTGGAAAAGCTGGGATAATTACGCACTTAGTATCATGTATCTCCGAATACTTTTTTATTTAAATATAACAGAAGAAGGTGTAGCATATACTGAGAATACTTTTGTCAGTTCGTTTACTGAGATACTGCTGCAAAATATTCATCCTGACGCTACCCGACGTCTTACAATCCAAGAGACGCGTGAAAAGTTTGCCACTTTTTTTTATAATCCGGCGGTGAATAAGGTAGGTAACTACGAGAATATCCTTGAGAATCTCTCAGAAAACAAAAAACGGCTTCACAGGGTAGTATTAGAAGATCAAGAATCGCTTCTAAAACTAGAAAGGCGCTATTCAAAGCGTAATAAAAAATAATTATCTGCGTCTTCGCCGCCTACGATGTTTGCGTCGTGTTTTGGCAAGATGTCGCCGGCGTGTTTTATTATGCCTTGTCCGCTTTTTTTTATATGTTTGCGTGGCTGTCCGAAGAATGCCTCGCAGCGGCTTTTTAGGATGCATAGCCATTATCTTTTTAACATGGGAAAACCATCTAGTCATTATAAAATACTGAGAGAAATTTAAAATTGATTAAAGATTTTATATTTTATGATATATTAAAACAACTAATGGGGCTAACGCGCTACCTCTATATGAGCGATGAAGTAATGTATTCATTTATAGATTGTCTGTTACGGCGAAAAAATCTTAGAAAATGCTATTTCTGGATCGCAGAATACTATTTCAGCGGATTTCGCGCGAAAACATGGTCACTCCTCTGGAAGATATTCTATGACTTCTATGCTGTTACACATCCCAAGCTTGAAGGAATTCTTAGCAAGGAATATGCTAAATGGAACAAACAACCATCAATTGCATACATATTACATGTTACTTTGAATCTATTCAAAAGAGTTCCCAATTGCGAAGTCTTTATGCTTAGGCATATTACGCCCGGCGATGACTATACTCCCCGAGGACGAATTCCCGGATGGGTAAAAGACTTTGACGAATCTTATAAAAGTCTTGTCCTTGCCTTAGAAGCAAAGAAGTACCATGATATTATCTTTCATTCACAAAAAATAGACCCTGATGCATTATATAAACTAATATGTAAGTATTTCAAGACAAGGCAAAATATTTCACTCAACGAAAGCAGTCTGAAAAGTATACCTTATAAAAATCGGTATCATATCATCGTGGCGCTTATTTTACACTTACAAAAACCAGAAGAAGAGATTGATTTGGAAAGCACACATTATATTGCTCGACACCGCGATATTATATGGATTAAAAATCTTAATAGGAACGTTGTAAAACCACTATATAGAACACTCGGCATGAAACGTCTTTATACAATCTCTCCAAATATTGGGTGTTTTAACCTATGTCGTTTTGATAAACGCTATCCAACGAACAAATATCTATTGGGATTTAAATGGCAATACTTCGCATCTTTCTCGCCCCTATGGCAAAAACGTTTCGCGCGTTATAAAGCAACACGACAGAAGTCCACATTTGAGATGTTATTCCCTAGCGATGATGAGTTAGAAGCATTTGGCGAGAAATATGACTACGAGCCTGATGAACAAGGATTAGCTATACAATATAAAAGTATTCGTCCTATAGAGATCAGTACGCCGAATTATTGGTTGTTTGATGTTTTTGGGACATACAATCATGAAATTACAAAATTTGCTGCTTATTAAAATTGATAATTATTTTTTAATCATGATTAATTATAAATCATGGTTAAAAATAAGAAAGGAGGTCGTAGTCACAAAAAAATGGCAAGTAAAGGCGCAAAAAATCACCAGCATACAGCAAAACTCCGCTTACCTGGCCAAGAGGGCGAGATGATTGCGCGCGTAATGAAAACCTATGGACATGGTATGCTAGAGGTACTATGCAATGATGGCGTAACAAGATTGTGTATTATCCGAAAGAAATTCCGGGGGCGCAATCGGCGAGATAATGATACTAGAATTCATTCCTTCATCTTAGTAGGGATTCGCGCTTTTGAAGTTGTGGCGGCAGGCAAAAAGGAAAAGTGTGATTTGATTTATGTGTATAATGACTCGCAAAAACTTAAGATAAAACAAGGTGGGCATGTAGCTGCACGTCTTTTGCAAGATAAAGGCGATCATGCTGAGGATGGTGGCTTTATATTTTCCAAGGATGCGCCTGAGCCGGCATCCGAGAGTCTAAATAGTATCTTGGAACCAAGTGATGCTCCGGCAGCTGAAGCTAATGCTGCTGAGGATGATTGGTTGAAAGAAATGATTGATGATATTTAATCAATATTTGTTCCATCATCATCATCATCATTAGTGGTAGTATTCTCTCGTAAACTCAATAATATTGCCCGTTGAATTCGCTCCTCTTCATCCTCTTGTAACCTTCTATCAAGCATATCATAGAGAGCATTGCGCAAACGTGCGCGGGCAACAGGTCCTCGCGCGGCTGCCGCCGGCGGCGGCGGCGCAGCGACATCTTTTTTAATTTCCTTCTCATCTAACGCATACCTGCACACGGGACATTCAGCGCTTTTCTTCTCTAACCAGGTCATAATGGCGTCTTTATTAAAGATATGTTTACATGGTAAAATAGCAATTTCCTCTCCTTTTTCAAGCGGACAGCGTGTAATTGCACATATCTCTTCTGTTTCGCCGCCAAATACTGAAAATTCTATATTTTCCTTTCCTTTATCTGAGATAATACGTTTATAGAGAGTTGCTGGTTCCTGAAAACTTTGTTGTACAATATTATTTATTGTATTTGTATTCGGTGCATATAGTGCATTAGGTTGGTATATTATATTATTACTTAATTGCTGCCTTAATCGATTTCTTCTTCTTCTTCTTGTTTGATTATTACTCATATCATTAAATAGCGGCGCATAAAATGGATTCTGATTTTGCTCGAATATTGATGATATCGGCAATGTAAAAGGACGCATGTTAAATATAGGCGACCTCCCCGATGAAAGCGCGGGCAATAGTGGAATTAAATTTGATGCATCCATAGATATGAGATCCGGCAGATCATCGTCATTTTCTTCATTTACATCATTGGAGATAAAATTATTGCTTACATCCATACTTATATGCAATATATATGTTTAATTATTTTTGCGAATTATTTAATTATTTTTTTAAAGAAATATTCGAGTGGAAAGTATCGTTTATTCTGTAGTTCTTGGAGAATAGTAGATGATAGTGATCGCTTTGTCTTCTTTTTTCCTGAGGCGAGGATATTTAATGACATAGTATTATAGCCAGCGACGAGATATGTATTTTTTTCGCCAAAAATAACTGGCATACCGAGTGTTTGTTTAACATTATAAAAAACTAATTTTGGAAGAGTGCATTGTGGCGGGTTGCATGTAAATTTCTCTCGTATGAGTTCATATATAGCTTGTTTTTTAGGTGGCCAGCATTTTTTTCTTTTGAAGGTTTCAAATTGCATATCTGATATGATACAGAGCATTAATTGTTTAACTTCTGACGGCGCTGTCGTGACGAACGCTTTTTTGAGCATATCCAAGGCACCTTCAATGTTGCTTTTTATTCCGCGCAGAGTTTCATAGATTGCGGTAGCTTTTTCTACGAAGGTAAGGTCGTCTAATATTATCCATTGTGGGGCGGCGGAGAATACTAATATTCTATTTTTGAATGGTGCAGTTTGAAGTTCTGAGATTCGGATACCAATGCCTATGGCATTAAAAAGTGGGGTGAGATTATTTTCTTCGAGAGAAGCGCTCATATCGACTAATGGAATCATAGGTGATAAAGGTTTATTTAGTTGAGCATTTGATGTCCATAATTTATTAATTATTATTGCTTTTTCATCAGATTTACACATTATTGCTGATTTTACAAGAGCGCCGATCTGAATTTGTGATGCACCATCAATTATTTTTGATTGTTCTATAAATTTTCTAAATTTACCTGCTCCAATATACCGATCCCATTTTGCGAATCTTGTTTTATTATCGTTTTTAATATTTTGAAACGCTAGTATATTTTTATGAATTGTAGTGGCGCTTACTTTTGAATAATCTATCATATGGTATGATCTCGCACACATTAACATCTCTGTATTGTTTGTATATCTATTCATTTTTGAGAGAAAGCGTCGTAGTATCATATTTGCTTTTCGCAGAGCCAAAGCTCTGGACCCCTGTATATCTGTAAACAAATGTGGAGAGAATTTTATAGCTATTTTCTTAAAGAGCCAGCCATATTTTGATTTCTCTCGCGGAGTCCATTTCGGAGCGGTCGAAATAGACTTTGCCTGTTTATAATTATTTTCATCCTCTTTTAGTTGCTTTACCAAAAGATCTATCATTAATTCTATAAAAGGATGGCGATCATCTAGTGTTCTTTGGTAGATATAATTTGAAAATAACTTAATATCTTTCCACGATCCATATTTTGAAAACTTAACAAATTGAATAAATGCAAAAAATGCTAGTTGTGGATAGAAATAAAACCATGTAAAAAGTTGCATATATGCCAATTGATACTCACCCCGTCCATAGACTTTGTCTCTCGTATACCCAATGAGTCGATAGAGAAGGATCCAGGCATCTCTACATCGATGTTTATTAGTAGTTGTATAATGTAAAAGTTTACATAATTGGAGTTCTAGCTCATGTATAGGACGCGCCGGTCGCACTAATTGAAAGTAAAACTGCATGATATTTAATAGAAAATCATTACTCCAATTATATACAAAATTGGTTTTCTCTCCATAGCGAAATTGTTTTTTATGTTGTGTTGGAAGAAGAGACATATTAATTAAATAATTGATAAGTCTCTTTAAATGTATTTGCGTCTTGTTTTACGTTTCTTTGTAGATAAAAAAATCCGTTTTGTAACAGCATTGGATGTTTTTTTGCGTTCCTTCATGATAATATATAGGCTATTCAGGGATTGAAAGAACTTGATGGTTTTTTTCCAACGTATCCCATTTAGATACTGGACACCATGCATAAAATTGTAGTTTTCAGGTTCTTCAACGAATGGTTGTACATCCTCAGTATCAAGCCCAATATTATATTGTAGAAGATGCTTGGGATAGTATTTTACCTTATTATAAATAGCATGTTGCTTTAGTAAATAGAGCAGTTGCGATTTTGTAATTACTTCATTTTCCAAAGGAAGAATACATTTTTTGCTATATATCAGTTCGCTTTCTTCATTTATATATAAAAAAATAAGGCGAATATCTTGTACGGCGCCTTTGTAGAATGCATCATATTCATCATCTATGCTATTATTATCTTCCATTGAAATATAATGCTATAATAGATTTCTATTTTTAACTAATCAATATATCCGCCTTTTGCGGGCCAATCTGGCTCATCGCCATCATCCGTCTGTTCGTGGAAACCTCCTTCCTCATCGTCAGTATTCCAATCGAGGGGATCGCGATCATCCACCTCCAGCTTTTTTGTTCTTGGCATACGTTCGGGATGTTGTGTTATATGCTTAGGTCCTGGTAGATTCTTATTTTTATTAGCAGCTTTACTAAAATCCATCTTCGGGCGTGACGACGACCCGCCTGTCATACCTAGAGGTGGAAAGTTGGTAGACTCGAGCTTAAAGATTGGTTTCGGAGCCCGCTTCGTTTTACGATTAAAACTATTAAAGCTACCCCCGTCACGATCTCGACTATAAAAGCGCCCGTGGTCGCCGCGGTCGCCGCGGTCCCGCCCGCGACTCCCGCGACCACGATCCCCGCGGTCGCGGTTACGATCGCCGCGGCCACGGAAGCTATTCGGAAATCCACCTGATCCCCGCGATTGGTTATCCGACTCATCCGATGTATCCCGCTGCCAGCGACTATTCATTGGCTGTTTCGGAGGAGGACTGCCTGTAAACTGCCGCCGACGTTCACGACGGAACGGATTAGAATGCATATCATCCTCCGCCCGCTTCCAACGTGTATTAGTAGGTTGCGGTGTTTGGGGGGATTTGAAAGTATTACGGCTCATTTTATCTTCTTCGGTAGGAGCAAGTGATGTAAATCGAGTGGGTTTCATGCTGTAATAACAAATATTATCATATATTTAAGTTTCAATTTTTTAACTTAAAGTTATCGCACGATACTAGTCTAGTTTCCGTACAGCTTTTAATTGGAATATTTTTCGCCACTTTTGTAAAAATCAAAATTATATTTTGGAAACTGCATCTTTATAAAATTGATTCAACATATAGTTTAACTATGTTAATCAATAGACTATGACTGAGATAGCGAGCAACCCCAGTATTTGTGTACCTTTTATCTTTTCCAACATTTCGCGATCTCATATCCGCCGAGTATTTGAGGAACTTAAATTAGGTAAGATTGCATGTATTGACTTACATTTAGCCGCGAAATGTCAGCGTGCATTTATCTATTTTGACTATTGGAATACAACTGAGCGTGTTAATGATATTAAAGCGCGACTCGCCGATGGTAAAGAGATAAAGATTATTTATAAGGATCCGTGGTATTGGAAATGTTATTTGAATCATGGTCGCCGACCTAGCAAAAATTCAAACTCACGTTCTAATAGCACTACCACGGACTCGCAGAGGCAGTTTGATCAGCTGCGCAATGAATATAAGATAATGCTGGAATCAAAGAATGCCGAGATCAAGGCTTTGTATGATCTAATTAGTGAACTGAGTGACGGGCAGATAACGAATCTAGATACGATGCTGTTGCGTCGTAAACATACACAGCAGCGTATTGCTGGGTCTTGAACTGGAATATATTTTTTAATATTATGCGCAGGCATAATATGAAAAGTGAGTATACGAATTTTATCTTCTTCTTTCGATGGCGCGAGATTGATGATTGTCGGCAACGATCGCGTTTATTATTGCAACGTCCATGGACCCACGAGTTGGCTTGGTATTTTAATCAGTCCTGTTAGTATGTTTATGTTTCTGCGACAACTACTTCTTCTTCGACGGAAGCCTCCTCGCCTTCAGACGCCTCCGCATCGGCGCTCAAGGTCTCGTCGCTACCGGCTTCCTCTTCCGCCGCCGGGACTTCCGCCACTTCCACCTCCACTGCTTCCACCTCCACCACGGGGATGGAAGGGTGGCGTCGTGGCGCCGCCAAAACGCTACGCAAGCAGCTAAAAATCGGCGCGCAGGTCTTCATAATGCGTTTCAAACTTTTCTTATTAAACTTCAACTGACCTTTAGACGCCTCAATTACTAAATCAATAGTTGATTCAACAACGCCTCCATCGACTAATGCCATACAGGCGGCTTTATTTTCTTCGCTCAGCTCTGTTTCATCTACGATTTTTGTTAACATGGAGAGAACAAGTTTCTTTTTTTCTGCTCCGTTGAGTTTGCTTTTTTCGCTAATTTCCATTGCATGACGTCCGATGATGATAAGTGACTGAGGATTAACGCCCATTCCTTCAACGCGTACTTTTAGCATACTGAAGTATTTGTCTAAATCTGCCATAATACATAAATGAGAGATAATATTTATAAAATTGAATTTAAAATTATTACTTTAATTCTTAGTAATAAAAATGTCTACACCTTCAAATACAGAAAATGCGGTCACTGGAACCCGGGCGGGGGTTTTTGTTGATACTGGCACTCTTCTTCGTGATCCTTCGTCAAATATTATCCTAATTCCTCCCTACGATCTGTCTGATCCTAGGATACAAGCAGCATTCGCCGGCTCGCCTCGGATTTTTCCTAGGGTACCGGAGATTACACAGCTGTTGCTTGCCGATCTGTCTAATAATGAGTTTTTACACGCCGCGGAGCATGTAGGGCAGGACGACCTCAGCGCGCCAGATGCTGCTGGATCCGATACTTCAGCTTCGACGCCAACAACAGACTCGGGGTCTTCGATGGATACTTCTGATTCAACGATCACAGAAGCAGGACAGAATGCTCGCGTTGAGCCTCTGCCAGTGGAGCCGCCGAGGACGCCGCCGCGGCGAAATCCTTTCGACCTTCCCCGCCTTCGGCCACCAGGTGCACCACCACGTATTCGTATTCCTCGCGCTGCCGCCGCCGGCGGAGAACGTCACGCACGTGGTCGCGCGGCATCTGCTACACGCGAAGGTCAGGTATCCTTTCTTCGCGGACAAAATGATATACCAGTTATTTGCATACATGTTGCAAATAGCTGGCGTTGGGTGCCTTTGACAGAACTTTCGGCTGAGGATTTTATCAAATATCGAGAGCCAATTTCTTCATATGTTGGTCGAGTGCAGTCGCGCGCCCGCAGTAATAACGTCTACGCTCGGAATCAACACAACCAACTAAATACGATACATCTACCAGCGCCTGATGAGCGTGCCTTTCTCAAAATGCTTTTTAATAATCATTTGGAAGATCATGAGAAGCGCCGGTATATTATTGAATTTAGTCATACGATTATCGGCGAATCACATTGCGCTGGCTGTTTGAAACTCACACTCAAGGATAAAGTAAAATGTATGCATTATGATTGTCCCGGCATGTGCGAGGAATGCGAAACCCAAATAGGTGACAGCTGTCCTATTTGTGAGAAAGCACAGATTATAACGTGCCCAATCTGCAAGGATGAGAAGAAAAAGGGTGAGATTGGATTCGCGCCCTCGGGTTGCGGCCATGCAGTATGTTGGGCATGTATGGGGAAAGCATATCAAATCAACGCCAGCGGATTGCGCACATGCCCGCAGTGCAGGAAACCATGGCATAAACCGCGCTAAAGAATTAGTTGCTAATACAAATATAATATATATAATTAAGTTATGATCTGGAAATGTCATAAAAATTTTTTTATACCCTTCATATGTAATATGAAAACATTGCAAAAAATTTATATTTATAGGGAACCAGAGAGTAAAAGTCTGCCCGAAAATGGCTGGTTTCAACGTTGTATCCTTTGCTATTCAATTACTAATCATCAGCAACATTTTGAAACCTATCGTGAGCGAAATAAGATATATGAGGTAACAGCTTATATTTGCAAGCCGTGTCAAGCGGCAAAAGAAAAAAAGCCGGCGATCGCGGCTCGTTATAAACGAGTTTGTGATAGATATATACGAAAACAGATTTTTACTTTCCCGTAGAGCCGAAGCCCCCGGCGCCGCGTGCAGTTTTAGAAAGACCTTTTTCAACAAATTGGAAACGAATGGGATGTAGATCTGGACTACAAATCTGAGCTAAGCGTTGTCCCGCTTCAATAGTATAGTCCACATTTTTTATATTATCTAAAGCAAGCATTAAATTCCCACGATAGCCAGAGTCAATAATCCCGACACTATTTGCCAGTCGTAGCGGCGTTTTGCTGATACTAGAGCGTGGGAAAATATAAAATGCGCAGGGCATCTTTGTTGGTGCTGAGATTCCGTGAGGAACCCTCAGCACATAAGCTTCGGCTTTTACCCCCAAATCTATAATTTTGGTTTCACCGGCAGCGATGGTAACAGACTCAGGGCAAGGTAGATCTAAACCCGAATCTGGAGCGGTTGTCATCAGCCCCACGTCCCACAAAGTAGAGACGTTCGGAGTTCCGGCAATCTTATCCCAAAATGGGCAGGCATTTTGATTTTCAATCTTCAAATCTAAGCGCATCATCATAACTATATAAGATTTATGTTATCTTATATGATTATCAATTTATTTTTTGCAGGTACATGGGTTCACAACAATAGGCTGATATACTATTGTATTCGCTGCTCTCTGCACAACTTTATTTACTATATTTTCGCTATTTGAAAGTGGACCAACGAATTTATAGATATTACAGCAACGCTGCTCAAAAATTCTGCTTGAACACTTTGGGCAGTTATTGCAGGAGCAATTTCTACTCGGCGTGGGTTTATCCCCAGGACAAGGATATCCGGCATATCCAGTAGTAGAGTTATTACATAATAGCGCAGTTAAAACCTTGACCTCAGTATTTTCACTCGCAGTCCTCCGCCGCTCGCCCCACCCGCTTCCGGCTGTTTTAATAGCCGCCTGCGCCGCTTTAATTTTAACTAGTTGACGTGTACTGAGCTGCTGGATTGGTACACCACCATTGGCTGGACCGCAACACTTCCCGCCCTTGGATGATGGAAAGGTCGAACCGGGCTGTCTTTCCCTGATTGCTCTGGTTTTTCTTGCTAGTACAATTATTGACATATATACTAGTTAAAGAAATAATTTTAGACATTCAAATATGGAAAACACACTCTTTTAAGACGATAGAAATTCACATACTCACCTGCCGTTTTGGTTGTACATTCTTTATGAATATTGCAGCATAGCGATTCGCCTATGCGAGAACTACATGAGCACCGCCCGCAGCCATTAGCGGGGCAAGGCGGCGTATTTTTGGAAGCATCACAGCCTAATTGTCCAAGGATTTTTGATGTTATATACTCGGAGGCACTGACGGCTTGTGGGGGCGGTGCGGCGGCTGTATAGAGTGCTTTTGAATTCTGTTTCATTAATTGGCGGAAACTCAGTTGCTGCAAAGGCGCGCCCCCACGGCAAGGGGCACAACTGCCACTCGTTGTTGTTGCGGTGGTCCACCCTGTCCTTATGCTTTGTGCCTTTATTGTTTTGATTTTTCTTGCTAAGGTGGCAATAGACATATACATAGATAAGATATTTATATCATCAAGAAGACACGATGCTCTGGTTCTGGATCCAAACATCGCATTAGTGCCCAATATAGTGGTGTTTGCCATATTGACTCCAGAGTAACTTTATACTTGTCGTTTTTGGAATCAGTCAGAGCGAAGGTGGTGAGGGCCGCGATACTGAATAATCCTGCCTGATAGGGAATTGTTGCTGGCAAGACCTTTATTTTGCAAACTTCGGGAGCGCAGAATTCTTTGGATATAGGTGTTGAAATCGTCATTGTTTTTTTACTATCAATTGTAAATATCTTTTGCTGATTGATATAGAAAAAGTTTATATCATCTACAACAATAATATCTTTCATCTCAAATACTGGAATACCCATACCATTTTTCTCTAAAGATTCTAATTGCTCATTGATATTCGTGAATAAATGTAATGCATCATCATATGATATACGCTTTAATTTTCGCGCTAAAAATTCGCGCAAGGTCTCAACACTAGTAGCCCTGAAGAAAACATCTATTTTATTCTCCGTTTCTTTTGACTTCAAAACATTTAATAATTTCCATGGAAAAAGTTTCCAAAACTCTGGATTGTCATTTTCCAGTTGCAAATGATACTCATTGGTTTTATTTTTGATTACAGCAGCACCGCCAATTTTATGTATATCGCGCATACTTTATATCAAGTATGGAGACAAAAAATCGGCTTATCGGACATATAGTGTTGCCGCAGTAACGGGTCCAATAAGATATTTCATTATTTGGATGTTAATATCATCGGGCAATAAAAGTTGATCAAGTCCTTTACGTTGCTTTTGAATAGCACTATGTTTTACCACAAATCGCTCAATATAATTACCTATCTTTTTCATCCACACCTTAGAGAGTCGCGTCCACCACTTATCTGATTTGTTATTAATAAAGTCAAGAATACTTTTACGATTAGCATAATATTTACATTCAAGCTTTCCTTCACTTAGAAGAAATGTTCGTGATAAATGATCCTCGGAAATACGATGATTTGGATATCCGATCAGCATTCGCCAAATAATATGGCTTAGTATTTGATCGTCCCAGATTTTGGTGCGAACATCGGGTGTGGTTCGTCGCAGGAGATAAGTTGTAAGATAGTCTTGAAGCGCGAAGATTGTTTTAGGTCGCCGCGTAACACTACGAAAGATCGTAGCGCTATCTAAAAGATCGACGAGTACATCGGCGATAAGGACATTTATTTCGGCTGGTTCTACCATTAAAAAATAAGATGTCTTATCTTTATTTGAATTGGGTATTAAGAAGTTCTATCCCTTGCTCGATAAGTTTCTGTGCTTTATTATTGTCTTGTTTAAATAGCTCCAATTCTCTTTCATATTCCTCCTTCATCGTTGTCTCTGGATAGATACCCCTAATCGTATTAAGTTGATTAAGAATATCTACTAATTTTTCACAGCGACGCTCAGAATTTCCAAATTGATAATGACGCGCCGTCTCAAACTCACCAATATAATAGCTATCTAGAATATACCCCCTCCGTTTATCACTAGAGAAATGTTTTCTACTTATAAATGTAATAGCTTCAATGGGTTCCAGCAAGTCTAAGATATTATCCGCCTGTCTGTAAAGAGCGACGCGACGCTGCAGTCCAGTATTGCCGCGTCGTTCTGAGGGCATCAGACCCGTAAATGCTGTGATACGCCTACAAAAGAACCGCGAGGGCGCTGAATGACGCATGCGTGACCGGCTAATTCTAGTTGTCGGCATCGGAATGCCATGTGCCTTTTCCCGATGTCGATCCAGAAGATATTTTTGCCGCGACTCATAGCCACACGCGCCACACTTGTGTGGCTTCTCACCACTATGCCCTAACATATGTGCATCCAGCTGCGCTTTACTATAATAACTACGCATGCACCCCTCGTGGCGGCAGTGATATTTACAATTGCCCTTATCACGCTGTTGCCGGTAATATTCACCAGCGCGAGATGCATAGTTCATGTTTGAATGGAGTTTGGTCAGTGTCATTTATTATCACTCTTAATTATCCGTTATTTTCAATTCAATTTTTGTCTCCGAACAGATTCCGAAAAAAGTGGACGATGTTCTCTCCGACGCGGGCGATAAGTGCTGCTGTTTCTTGTGCTCGCATTAGCTGTACTTCTTCGTCGCGCTTATGTTTTCCTGTACTACACTGGCAGTAGACTGGCTTGCCATGTTGCATGTCTTTAATACCACGAACACAATATTCGCAAGCGAGTGGGTCATCTTTTGCTGGCAAATTGATTTCTCTCCATTTTTGTTCTCGTTCGTCGTCGGTGGGTATAGTGGGGTCTTGATATTCGGCGGAGTGCACTATCACTTCTATTAGTTCATAGGGTTCGCTCATTTATTTATTAAATTATCAAAAAATTAATAAATATTAAACTCAATTTATTCTTGCGGTTCTCCGCCGGCGTTTTCGTAGTTTCTTTTTTTTGGTCATTTTTTTTCGGTGCTTTTTTTTGAAAGCGGCTTGATTGACAAAAGAACGTATAGTATTTGCTAGTAGTTTTCCACTATTATAAATAGTATGATGTTGGCGCATTGCGGCAGGTAATTCTATTTGTATGACTGCAATAGGTTGTGTAGAATATTTTTTCGAATAGTGCCGGGTAATAAAACCTCCATTTAGATATCTGCTAAGATCTGTATGTCTATGATCGCTGGGGATGCAGTGTATTCCTTTTCTCTCCAACTTCTCGCATAGACTATGGGGTCCATAGATAAGTTTTTTGGGACTAATATTGAACTTGTGGGCGATTGGCGTAACAGAACTTTTTTCCCAGTGTTCAGCACGAATATCTGCATTGTTCATTCCATATCCTAAATGTATCTCATGATCCCGCTTATGTCCATGCAGATCAAAAATAAAACATTTCCCGTATTTTTGCAGACAAATTTTAATATAGGAATCTAGTTTTTGGTGGTAGCGAGACCAGATTTCGGCTCCTTCCGCGGTTTGGGCGCGGTGATGACGGCGGTTCAGATCTACTACAGAGCGATGTATCTTCGAGAGAATGATATAAGGTTTTATCTTTTTTTTCTTTAGTGTTTTTTCAATAGAAAATAATGTTTTATTTACGTTCTTATCTGCTGACTTATGAGTAGTGATTGTGAACCCGCGTCTACGAAGTCCACCATGGGTAGATACGAGGATAACAGGAGTATTGCCTTCCTTGAAATATAATGCCATCTTACATTCTAGTGATAAAAAATTTATAGGGTTAAAAATGACGAAGCGCCATAAACGCGTCTCTCAGCTTCTCCGAGTCTGTCCGCCAGAAGGCGCCACGCGCCATCATTGCTTTTTCACGGAAACGTTGCATACGTCGCCGGCGCATGATGGCCAATGTCAACCAATCGGGGTCGTCGGTCTCGTGTCCACGTGCTGTGGCGGAAATATCGCCGCGTACAATCCGCATCGACAGCGTCGATGTACGGCATTCGATAATTATAATATTTAAAGAGATATCGCCATCATTTTTGCCAAAATGAACGCGCTTTGGCGTCGCCATTGTTATAAGATTAGATTGTTTCACTATTGTTAGCATTGCCATTGTTGTTGTTGTTTGGGTTCGTCATCAGCATTAAAAAAGGGGAAAATTTATTCAATTTTTTAGCAGTTGCCGTGGGAGACGCCGCGTCCACCGCCGCCGCCGCCGCCGCCGTAAGCGCGCTGAATGCGGGCGGGCGGGAAGGTGGGCGGACCCGCGGCTGCGTAGGCGGGAATGGCGGGCATTGGCAGCACCAAGTTCCCCGTCGCCCGCATCGGGAACCGCGGCGGGCGGTGCAGCCGGTTGCCGTTGTGGCACCGCCGCGGCTGCCCCATGATCCCCGTCTGGGCGCGGTTGAGCCCGGCGGGCGGCGGCGCCGGGGCGGAGACCGCGTGCGCGGACGCGGGCGCCGGACAGCTGCTGTCGCGCTGCAGCTTCGTGTAGGGCATGGGCGCTCCCGTCGCCGTTGCCACCGCTGCGTTGGCAACAGCGGAGCGCCAGCATGCCTCATTTGCCTGCGGCGTCGGCGCGAAGGTAATGGCGGCGCCCGCACCGATCCCGAAGGAGGCGGCGGTGTGGAGGGCGTCTTGGTTGGCAGCCATAAAGGTAAACGTGAAGCCGTCCGCCTTCATCTGCGTCACCTTCTCGTCGATATTGTCGGCGGTAAAGAGGCGGCTCTGGTTGTCCTCGCCGTCCGTGTTAATCAGGATCAGCCCCCCGACGTTGGCGTCCGCGCGCTCGGCGGGAGTCATGGACGCGAGGAGCTCCTTGCGCGCGCGGGAAGCCGCGCACAGCCGGCGCATCAGGGTGTCGCGCAGCAGCGTCAGGCCGCGCGGGTAGAACATTTTCTGCTTGTCCGCGTCCAGCAAGGGAAGGTCGAACGAGGCCAGGTCAACCTTGTCGTAGTAAGTCTCGGCGACGTCGTCGAATGTCGTCAAGGAAAAGAGGGTTTTAATCTTCTTTTTGCGAGCGATGCGCCGCTGCGAGTGGAGGAAATTGTCCATTCCTTGGCTGGTGCTCGTCCAGAGGACGCCCATGGAACCGGAGCGGTCCACGATCGCTTCAACAATTTGGTGCGTCAAGGGGTGCGCCCGCGCGCTCCACGCGCCGTTAACCTTGGTCCGCTTAACGCGGTTCAAGCAAGCAAGAGGGATCTGGCTCATTTTTTGGTTAGTTTGGTTTGGTGAGTTTGTTTGGTTTGTCGTATTTGTATTGGACATCTACTATTATCTGATATAAAAAAACAAGTTCAATTTATTTTCAAATTATGATTGTTGAGAGAAGCATGAAAAAAGCAGGAACTCATGGCTACAAGCGCGCTCCGCGCTTTACCCGCCGTGCTTTTAACACCTGTGGATCCATGATCGGAATTTAACCGATTAGTAAAGCTCTATAAGCTTCAAGGATTGTTGGTTCCGTAGAACCATTTTTTTTGGGTTTTCTATGCATAAATCAAGGGTAAATGGGTAATGTGTACTGGTACCTATCTCATTTTAAATAATTTGGCAAGGACTGCTTAGTCCTCGTCGGACCCCCAGCCGTCGCCGCTGGGTGCCGCGCCGAAGTCGGCGTCGAGGTCCGCGTCCGCTGGCAGCGCGATGCCCGGGACGCCGCAGGCGCCCTCGTCGCAGCTGTCGCAGGCCACGTGGCTCTGGCGGACGAGCGCGGGCTGCTCGAGGGCGGCGATTTCCGCGACCGCGTCCTCGGCGTCGAGCGCGTTGTCGAAGAACGCCTCGCCGGCGGCGGTCTGCTCCATCGTCTGCTCGCCGACGAACGGCTCGGAGTCCACCTGCGCCGCGGCGAGCGCCTGCTGCGCCTTGGCGAGCTGCGCCTTGAGCGCGACGATCTCCGCCGCCTCGCGGCTCGCGCCGCTGGCCGCGGCGATGAAGTTCATCGAGCTCGGCACGGGCGCGCACGGGCGCGGGCGGCGCAGCTCCTCCACGCGGCGCGGCGGCGGCGGGGCCTGCGCCGACGCGAGCGCGGCGAAGGAGTTGTGGCTCATCAGCCGCACACCGCCCACCGCCGGCTGGTTCGCCGCCTTGAACGCCTTCTGCGCCTTGGCGCGCTTCGCCGCCGCCGCCTTCGCCTTGCGGCGCCGCGCGTCGCGCGCCTTGAGCTTCGGGCAGTGCTTCGGCGTGTGCCCGATCTCGTGGCAGTAGCCGCACTCGTTCTTGAGCAGCTCCGGGCAGCACACCTTGCCCTTCGGGCCCGGCGCGTCCTTGACGAAGTGGCTCGTGAACTCCGCCTCGCTCAGCCCCTTGGCTTTGCAGTAGGCGCAGAACTTGGCGTAGCGCTTGGAAGCGGGCTTGGAAGCGGTCGACATGTTAGAAGTTTAGAAGGAGTTTTGAAAGAGTTTGAAAGAGTTTTTTGGGTTCTTTGTTCTTTGTTTTTGGTTGTTTGGTACTTAGATCTGTTAGTGAAAAAAATGATTCAATTTTTTTAAGAATGCTCCCATTTCCCACCAAATTTGGCTCCTTGGAATACGCTGTTACGAAAATTGATTCAGTTTTCTCCAAGAAATACCCTTTAAGAAACCTTACCAAAAATAAGAAATTCAAAAATAAACTCCTTGCCGACAAGGAAAATGGCTGTAAAATGGTCGAAATTTCGGAAAATGGGCAATGACCGCAAGTTTCAGACTTGGTTGAAATGGGCTGGTTTGCAGAAACAGCCTCATCAGATCAAGGCGAATGCTTGGGGTGAGAAGCGTGAAAACGCCTCTGAGTGCCCTGGTGGAATAATCGCTGACGAAATGGGTCTTGGAAAGACCATTATGTTGGCAGGACGGATCTTCTGTCACAAGGCACGCCGCACTTTGATTGTCGTTCCGACAACGCTGCTCAAGCAGTGGGATGACGTATTTCAGCGTTGCGTTGTGGACTTAACGGCTAAGGCGCAAGGATGGTGTTTGAAAAAGCAGTATCTTGTGTACCATGGTCCTAAGACGCCGAGCGCCAAGGAACTGGAGTCAAAGCGCATTGTTCTAACAACCTATGGAATTCTCAAATCTCGCTTGAAGACTTTGGAGCAACTTCCTTGGGATCGCGTTGTTTATGATGAGGCTCATCACCTGCGGGAGATGAAGACTTCCTTGTTTAAAAGTGCGAAACGGCTGGGGAATGCTGTTCGCATTTCTTGGTTTTTGACGGGGACGCCGATTCAGAACCGCGTTTCCGATCTTTATGCTTTGTGTGATCTCCTTGGTTATGAGAAGGAGCTTTACACAGATGACGATGGATTGCGTTCAATTTTGGACGAAGCGATGCTCCGCCGGACGAAGAAGTCCATTGGGATGCGTTTGCCGCCTCTTGAGAGTAAAACGTGTTTTGTGGATTGGCAGGATGATCCTGAGGAGGAGCTGTCGTCTTTGATTC
>Ga0315316_10000566_pt1 | contig 24638 bp, 43 predicted proteins | sample M160m3416metaG_FD_203702 | JGI IMG/M metagenome (GOLD analysis project Ga0315316, IMG submission 203702) | Ammonia-oxidizing marine archaeal communities from Monterey Bay, California, United States - M1 60m 3416 | ecosystem: Environmental > Aquatic > Marine > Intertidal zone | place: USA... | reverse complement strand
GTTTTAACAGTTGAATCTTGGATCATAGAGGATCCTAAAATGGACAAGTCTAGACTTTTTGGCTACGATTTACCAAAAGGCACATGGATGGTTTCTATGAAAATAAACAATGATGAACTCTGGGCTAAAGTTAAGGATGGCTCTTTGAAAGGTCTAAGCATTGAAGGTTACTTTACTGATCGTATGGAAAAGATGTCAGAAAGACAGCCAACAGATCAAGAGATATTATCTGCTTTAAATGAGATAATACGTGAAAATCAAACAGAATCAAAGTAATTCTATTATATAATGAACCTAAAAAAGAAATCATGGATATTAAAGAACAAATACTAATAGCTTTAGGGCTAAACAAAGAAAAAGAAATTACATTGGCTTGGCAGTCTAAAAGCGAGGATGGAACTATTTTCGTTTCTACTGCTGAGGAACTAGAATCAGGGGTGGACATATCAGTCCTTACTGAGGATGGCACTACAATACTATTACCAGTTGGCACGTATAAAACTGAGGATGGAGTAAGCTTTCGTGTGGAAACTGAAGGTATTGTTGCTGAAGTAATCGAATCAGAAACTGAGGAGGAGGTTGAAGCATCTGATGAAACTGAATTATCTGATGAAGCTGAGAATACTGAATTAGCTGAGGATGATGAAGCGGCAGTATATGACTGGGCTGGTATGGAGAAACGTATCAAAAACTTAGAGGATGCAGTAGCTGATCTTAAAAGAGACAAGGTAGGTGGAGATGATGATGTTGAGGAAATGTCTGAGGAAGCAGCAGAACCATCTACAAATCCTAAAACTATAAAGACTACTGAGGTAGTTGAATTTTCAGCAGAGGATGAAATTGAAAAATTGAAAGCTGAGAATGAAAAATTAAAAACTGAATTAGCAGAAAGTCCTGCTGATGCACCAGTTAATACTAACAAATTTAGTGCTGATAGACCTGTGTTATCAAGAAAAGATTACAGAAAGCTAGACAGTAGAGCTAAATTTTTACACGATTTAAATAAATAAAAATAATAACTTAAAAACTAAAAAAAATGGCATTTAATGTAACATCAAATTTTGCTGGGAAGGCGGCTGGATTCTACATCTCGGCAGCACTTAAACAAGCAACATCATTAGACTATTTAACAACTATGGAAAATGTTAAGTATAAGTCTAATATTCAAAGAATGGCAGGAAGTACAGTGGTAAGAGATGCTACTTGTGACTTTACTGATCACGGAACTTTAGCTTTAACTGAAAAAGTATTAGAACCTAAGAACCTACAAATCAACATTGACCTTTGTAAGAAAACTTTACTTACATCTTGGGAAGCGTTAGAAATGAGAGCTGGTGCAGGTGCTATGCCACCAGTATCTTTTGAGGACTACGTAATCTCTTATATGGGGGAAATTATAGCACAAGCAACTGAAAACTCTATATGGAGTGGTGTTGCTGCAACTAATGGAGAGTTCGCTGGTTTCTTAGGAACCGCAACTGGTTACCTTCTACCTGGAGTAGATGCAACAGTAATCCAATCATCAGCTTCTGGTGCTTATACAGCAGCTAACATCATAGCTAACTTACAAACTTTAACTGCTGACATGGCAGCTAACATATCTCCTGTATTAAGAAAAGAGGACTTGCATATTTACATGAATGCTAAGACTTACGCTTTCTATGTGTCTGCTGTATCGACTTTAGGATATGTAAACGCTTATAACATGAATGGAGACTATGAGCCTGTATTCGAAGGTTATAAAATTGCAGTTTGTCCTGGGATGGTTGACAACCAAGTGGTAGCGGCAGAAAAGTCTAATTTATTCTTTGGAACTGACTTACTTTCTGATGCAACTAGAATCCAATTAATGGATATGAGTTTATTGGATGGGAGTGACAACGTGAGAGTAGTAGCTAGATATTCTGGAGCTGTTCAGACTGGAGTTGGAGCTGATATTGTTAGACAGTCATAATTAACTTAATTCAAGAAGCAGGGGTGTAAAAACCTCTGCTCCTTTAACCTTAAAAAATAAAATAAAATGGCATGTACAGCACTTACACGAGGTAGAGGACTTGATTGTAATAGAATTAGCGGTGGAGTAAAAAAAATATTTTTCTCAGTATATGATGAGGATGTGTCTTATACTTATGATGGATCAAATCCATTAGAAATTGATGCGATTGATTGGAATGCTACTACGATTTATGAATATGTCATGCCTTTAGGTGTGGCTAGTATTACTGATACTATTACTGGATCTAGAGAAAATGGCACGATTTTTTACACTCCTACAGTAAATATTATACTTAACCGTCTGACTAAAGAGGATCAGAACGAGATTAAGCTATTAGGAAAAAGTAAAGTAAGAATTTTTGCACAATTAAATCAACAACTAGCCAATGGACACGATGTGTTTATTGCATTAGGAATGGCTAATGGATTAGAATTAAATGCAGGAACAATGGATAGCGGAGCAGCATTCGGAGATCGTAATGGTTACACTCTTACCTTTGATGGCCTAGAAGCAATTCCTTTTGCTTTCTTAGAGGACTATACTACAAATCCTTGGGATCAAAGTGGGTTCATCAATGAAGCAGGAACTTTCCCGACAACTTCTTAAAATAATTAGTAGTTTTCATATATTCTTTGATTAGAGGGCTTAATGCCCTCTTTTCTTTTATTCCAAATAAAATCAGCACTTTTCTATTATATAGTAGATGATACAAGCAATCACAGAAACTAACCTGACTACTTACTTACAAACTGAGGATAATCGCATAGATACTTCGGTTGGTTCTGACAAGATTAGGCACTTAGTAAAGTTTAGTAATGACATGGATAAGTCAATTCAATATGCTTATTCTACTGAGCATTTGATCTATGATAGATACACTAAGTTTGTATTTGATTATAGTGCAAGAACTACTGACGTTTATACAGGCAAGATAGACTTTAAACCAGCAGGATATTGGAAATATGAAGTCTATGAGGTAAGCTGGACTGGAGCAGTCGCTATAAGCACAGGAAATGCACCTGTAACAGAGAATGATGTATTACCAGTAGGACCTACTCATGGGGTGGTTCAAGGGCTTGTAACCAAAGGAAAAATGTATGTTGCTGATAAGTCAGGAACTGCACAAGTTCAGTACACTCAAAGGCAAGAGCCAACAGGTGGCACTAACTATATATATTACGGACAATAAAAAACAATTAAAATGATAGAAAACGTACAACAACTATTAACAGAACAACTAGGAAAAAATGGTGGAACAGAAGTCTTTACAACAGCTAACCAAACAAGCAAAGACTGGTACTGCGTTTTCTTTCCTGTTGAAAGTGTTATCTTAACAATAACTGCGGCAGATGCCACAGGAGAATCTGCTCTACATGAAAAGACAATGGCAGCAGGAACTACAATATTTATGAATATAACACAGATACAGCTAACTAGCGGCGTTGGTATAGGTTATCATGAAGGTGTAACTACATAAGCATGAAAGTACTAAAACTAGGGCAAAGCTTGTGTTCATCTAATAATCAGGGAACTTCATTTACTAATGGATATTCTATTGAATTTGATGGTACTGATGACTATTTAAACTTAGGAGATTCTAATACTTTTTCTTTTGGTAATGGAAGTGCTGACACTCCTTTCTCTTTGTCTATATGGTATAATAGCCCAGATGTAACAAGTAGTGGTGTAATTACTAAAACTGGTACTGTAAGCGCAGAAAGAGAGTATTATTTGTATATCGGTGGTAATGATAAACTGTACTTCACTTTGTGGGATGAGAGTACTGGGGGATATGTTTATTCTTACACAAATGCTACGCTAACTTCTACTCAGGGATCATGGACACATATTGCTGCTACTTATGATGGTAGCGGAGCAAATACAGGTCAGACAATTTACATTAACGGTGTAAATCAAACTCTAACAAGAGCATCAGGAACAATAGGAAGTGGAGCGTATGTTGCTATGGAGAATACAGCTTACCCTTTAAAGGTAGGGATGTTACTCGATAGCTATAATTTTACAGGGAATTTAGATGAAGCTAGTATGTGGAATAAAGAGCTTTCTAGTGGTACTATTACAGCAATATATAATAGTGGTGAACCAACAAACTTATCAGGAGAATCTGGATTAATAGGCTGGTGGAGAATGGGAGATCCAAATGGAACTGCTGCTTATCCTACAATTATAGATCAGAGTACTAACAGCAACAATGCTACAATGACTAACATGGCTTCTGGAGATATAGTAGCGAATGTACCTTAAAACACTAAAAATGAAATATGTAATTTATAATATGGAAAATGTAGACACAATAGACTTTACGCAAGTGCTAGAGGATAGTGTTGATACATTAAGGCTTTCAGTTAATGGAACTAAAACAGTTCTAAAATTTGAAGGGGAAACTCCTGATTTTTTAGTAGGTTTGCAACAACATACTCATTCTGAAATCTTACCAATAATGAAAAGTGATGAATGGTCTAAAGAATTAGAAATATGAAAGACAATATAATTAACATTGAATTATCAACTAGCACATCTCCAACGGTTCAAGAAGTAAGGGGTAGAGATTGGATAGAATACGGAACAGATGACTGGAAAAATTTATACCCTCAGTTCCTTATAGACTTGTATTATTCTAGTAGTATCTCTGCTGCAATTATCAACGCCACTAGCGAAATGATCGCAGGGGAAGCTCTTATAATAGAGAATGAGGATGAAAGAGATCTAGAAGCTAGAGTAAAGCTAGAGAATTTTATCAATAGAGTTAATGGGAATGAAAGCTTACATGAAGTAATAAAAAAGGTAGCTTTTGATTTTAAATTACAGGGAGCTTTTGCTCTTAATATAGTTTGGAGTAAAGACAGGACTCAAATTGCTGAAATCTATCATGTGGATGTTTCTAAGATAAGATGTGCTAGACCTGATGAATTTGGAAAGACAAGGGGTTACTACATAAGTGCTGACTGGACAAATACTAGACAGAATAAGCCTTATTACGTTCCTGCTTTTAATGCTAATGATAGAACATCTGCAAATCAGATAATGTACTCAGGTCTTTATAGTCCTAACATGAACTCTTATTATACACCTGACTACGTTAGTTGTAATAACTGGGCGTTAATAGATTCTAGAGTGTCTGAATACCATCTTAATAATATATCTAACGGATTCTCTGGCTCTTTTATGATCTCCTTTGCAAACGGTGTACCAACTAGAGAGGAGAGAATGCAAATAGAACAAAGCTTGACTGATAAGTTTACAGGTGCGAGTAATGCAGGAAAATTTGTATTAACATTTTCAGATGATAAAACAAGAACTCCAGAAATAACACCAATAAGCACAAGTGAATTATCAAAAGAATACTTAGCCCTACAAGAGCTTTTAACTCAAAATATACTGTCAGGGCATAGAGTTACATCTCCTATGCTTATGGGAATCAAGAATGATACAGGGCTTGGCAGTAATGTAGATGAACTTAACTCGGCTAGTAACTTTTACTTAAATACCGTTGTTAAGCCATTCCAAGACCAGATAGTAAAACAACTGAGAAAGATATTCCAAGTTAACAGTATGGATATGCCTGTTAACTTTGTACAGCTTAAACCTATCACTTTAGACTTTACATCACAAGACTTGAAGGCAGTAATGACAGAGGCAGAGATCAGAGAGGAGCTTGGGCTTGAGCCATTAGATGTAGAAGTGAGAGAGGACTTTAGCAAAGTAGGAATGATAGATGGACAGCCTGTATTCAGCACAATAGCTGAAGCAGAAGCACAAGCAAAAATTAAAGGATGCGAAGGTTATCATGAGCATGAATTAGAAGGCAAGAAAGTCTACATGGCTTGTGATGGACACGAGGAAGCTACTGAATTATCTAAATTCATAGCAGAATTTGGAGAGGATATTCCAGAAGGGTGGGAGATTTTAGGGGAACAAGATGCTGAGGATGAAGCAGAGGATTTTGACTTTCAAAAAGAATTAAATAGTGATTACTATGAATTTGCCAGTACAGGTTCAGCCTACCCTAATAGAAAATCAGGTCAAGACCAAAGAAGTAAACAAGAAAAGTATCAAGATGATATTTACAGGGTAAGGTATAGATATGTGGGTAGTAAGGTAGGCGAAAGAGATTTTTGCAAAAAGATGACTAATGCAGATAAGATATACCGTAAAGAGGATATTATTGCTATGGGTAGCAAAAAAGTGAACCCAGGCTGGGGGGAATATGGTGCAAACACTTACTCAATATGGAAGTGGAAAGGTGGCGCACTCTGTAAGCATCGGTGGTACAGAGTTATTCTAGTACAAGAAGGGAATAGACCTAAAAATTCGGACAAAATAATCACATCAACAGAAGCAAAAAGCAGGGGGGTTAAATTGCCAAGAAATGCTAAAGAAGTGTCAGTAGCACCACACGATATGCCTGATCACGGTTTTGTAAACCCTGAGTTAATTGCTAAATATAAAAATGTATAAAAATGGCATACGTATTATTTATATCAGAACAGAAACTAAAAGACAGCACAGCAATCAACCTAAATGTGGATGTTGATTTATTGTTACCATTTGTCAGAGAAGCACAGAAGCTGTATGTTGAAACAGTATTAGGAACAGATCTGACTCAAAAGATCAAAGACTTAATTACAGCAGGAACGATTGGAAATGTAGGGAATGAAGCCTATAAGACTTTAGTTGATGAATATGTTGGCGACATGTTGCCAGGATATTCTCTATACCACGCTTTGCCATACCTTAGATTTAAGGTGGAGAATGGCAATATATATTCTAAGTCAAGTGAAACTGGAACAGCCCTTAGTACAGAGGAAGCTCAACATTTTAGAGAGGAAGTGCTTAACACAGCTTCTTATTACAGAGAAAGGCTAATAGACTACATAAGAAATAACATATCAAGTTTCCCAGAATACTCTACCAACTCTGGTGCAGATGTTAGCCCAACTACTGAAAATTATTATGCAGGAATGAATCTAGAAAGACCAGAACAGGGAACTGAATTAACATTACGTGACTTTTTAAGTGCAGGAGATTAATGAAAAAACATTACAAAACTAAAACAACAAATATAATTAAGCTGAAGTCTTACTTAGAAGCTAAGCCTAAATCAAATAAAAATGACAGATCTAAAAGACACAATACAAGTAGGAATAGCTAACGGATCGGCTATTGGTTTTAGTATTACGGATTGCAACGAATACCTAACCCTAGTTTCACTTATACTCGCTATAAGTTTTACTGTTTATAAATTTGTTAAATTTAATAAAGATGCCTAAGAAACGTAAGCTGAACAGCACAAATCCTAAGTATAACAAAAATCTAAAGGATGAACCTAAAATGCGTAAAGAATTTGTTAAAGAAGTTAAGGGCTGTAAAATCTACAAATCATACTTCATCTAGTTTGAGCCAAGCAAATATTCTTATTATTAGAAAGACATTTACTGATGAATCTACCATTGGGGAATTGTTTTTAAATGGAGAAAAGATGTGTGATACTTTAGAGCTGCCTTATAAAGATAATCAAAGGAGTATATCTTGCATACCAGCAGGAGAATATTCAGCAAGATTAAGATACCCAAGAGAAAGTGGAAGTAGAGATTACTTGCACATATTAGTAAAAGACGTACCAAATAGAGACTATATCCTTTTTCATAGGGGTAATACCGCTAAAGATTCAAGGGGGTGCATCCTAGTAGGATTAAAAAGCCAACAAGACATTGTTCATAATTCAACTTTAGCATTGGATTTATTACTTAAAGAAGTCATAAATTTGGGAGTCACAGAAATGAATTTAATAATCAAAAATAAATAATATGAAATTTTTAGAGAAGTACCTTATCGGTCAGATGTTTAAATCAAAGAAATTCTGGTACGCAGTTAGTTCAATAGTTGTACCTGCATTAGTAAAGTTTTTAGGAGTTGATGTTGAAACTGCTCAGAACCTATACTATGCCCTTCTAACTTTAGTTGTTGGACAAGGAATTGCAGACGTTGCTAAAAAATAACAGATACAGATTAAAGCCGCATGAAGTTGTGGCAATACAAAAAATGCGAGAATCCGACACTAGGAATGTTCTAGTGATCGGTGACTTGCATGAACCCTTTTGCTTAGAAGGTTACTTAGACTTCTGCCTAGAGCAATACGAAACTTATAACTGCAATCAAGTAATATTTATCGGAGATATACTGGATAATCATGCGTTTTCTTACCATGAGCCTGATCCTGATGGCATGGCTGCAGGTTTAGAACTAGAAAAGACCATAGAAAAAGTAGCTGACTGGTATAAAGCTTTTCCTGTTGCTGATGTTTGTATTGGAAATCATGATCGCATGGCTTCTAGGAAAGCTATGACAGGCGGTATTCCTGCTGCTTGGATAAGATCATACAACGAAGTCTTAGGAACTGCTAATTGGAACTGGACAGAATCAGTAGTGTATGATGATGTGCTTTATGAACATGGAGAAGGCGGTCAAGCACAAACCAAAGCAAAGAATAATCTAATGTCATCTGTTTGCGGTCATACACATACTGAAGCATACACTCGGTGGTATGTTGGAAAAAGATTCAGAGTCTTTGGAATGCAAGTTGGTTGTGGTGTAAATGCTAATACATACGCTGCTGCTTACGCTAGAAACTTTAAGCGACAAGCAATAGGTTGTGCAGTTGTACTCAATAACGGAACTCTACCCATCAATCTTTTGATGCCATTATAATGAAAGACAAAATCTCTTGGCAACTTTACTTGTTATACATGCTCATCATAATAGCTATTTTAAGCCTATCTGTATAGCTTCTAAGCCACTTTCACATCTTTTTAATACATATATACTGTAAGCGTATTACAATAGCTTCTAGATACATTATTAGGCTTTGTTAATAACTTTGATAAAAAATATGTCAATATGTTTGTCAATTAAAATAATCTTTTTACATTTGCACTATTAATCAATAAAAAAGAATTATGAAATTTACAAGTAAAAAAACAGGAAAGTCATTTATAATAAGTGGAAAGTCTGCTGCTGACTTTGTGTTTGCCAAAAATGCAAGAGGGGAATATATTAACTTATTAGAGGACTACTATATAGATCAACAAGACAATGTTAGTCAAGTTAAGTTTTTCTTAGGATGTGTTGGTATGACTTTATTAGCTATTGGATCAATCTTATTACACTTACAATGGAACTACTAACACACGATTGGATAACTAAAATAGAATCACGTACAAAGTGTCAAACTTTTTATTTTTACCCAAAAACAAATGCAAAAGGACTGGCACTTGTTAAGGTTTTAGATTCTATCACAGACACTTACTTTACTGATTTAAAACAAGTAAGCACAGCAATAAGAATCTATGGAACACAAGAACAAATAGATAAAGCTCTTGATGATTATTGTTTAATGTATAATCTTAATGTTGATGAAGCATATGATTATAAGCCAGAAGCTGAGAGTTCTCGCTTTTACTGCAAGGATGAAAATGATGAAATTAAAAAAGCATTAACAAGGTATACAAACATATACTTAAAAAAGAATGAAATATTTTCGTTATTTAATTTTCACAAAGGAAATGAGCTTAATAGAAATAGAGCAATAATAATAAATCTAATATAATATAATGGATAAAGAATTAATACACAAAGCAATGAACAATCTAAATACATTCCAATGTTGTGAGGGGGAATTGTATTTAAGAGGTACAGATGAATATGGCAAAGACTTTCAGGTGTGTTTTGATGCTTACAACTTTTTAGAATGGATTGACTCAGATCAAATAGAATATATAAAAGATCAACTAATTAAACACATAAAAACGAAATGAATAAATTAACTACAGACACCCCGATCTCTTTGATAGACTACACGATTGAAGGATTAGAAAACTTAAAAGGAACAAGCCCTGAAGCATCTGAAGTACATCATGAAATATTTAATACTGATTATTTTATAATTGGATATGCTGAAGCTGAAAGATGGCTTGATAAAAATGTAGGATCTTTTGAAGCTATAAGAGAAATACAAACTTATGAAAAATTTAATTTTGGAGAAGTAACAACAGATCTTTCGAGTTCAGAGAGAGTGTGCAATATGTATGTTTACATAAAAGGTGAGGAGATTCTACACGAAAGTAAAACCCTAAGTAGATTATGGGATCACAAATTAAATGATGATCAATTACAAGAAATTATTAATGAATTAAATTAAATTTATTATTTTTAACCAAATTATTAACACTAAAAAAAGAATATGAAAACAGAAAAGATTAAAGAAAAATACTTACATTATAATCTAGACAAAGATGATGTATTTAAGCACCAGCACTATGTAATTATCACAAGATCTGGAATTGACAAGATTCAAGCAATGGAAAATATAACTATTGACTATGAAGTAATTAATTGTGAAAAGGATTTTTGCGTAGTAAAAGCAAATGCATTAAAAGGCGAAACATCAATACAGACTTTTGGATCAGCTTTAAAAGGTGGATTTAAAGATGGAAACTGCAATACTTGGTACGTTATGGAAATGGCAGAGAAAAGAGCAATGTCTAGAGCAGTACTTAAACTGACAGGCTTTTACGAGCTTGGAGTATTTGGAGAGGATGAGTCAGAGGATTTTAAAAAATAATAATAATTAAATAAATAAAAATGGAAATTAAAGGAAAACTAAGTAAAAAACTACAAGCAGAAGCAGGAACTTCTAAAGCTGGTAAAACATGGGAGAGTCAAGTTTGTATAATAGAAACTGAATCAGACTACAACAATCAAGTAGCACTTAAATTTATGGGAGATAAGATCAGTCTATTAGATAATCTAAAAGAAGGGGATAATGTGATTGCGAATTGCAATGTATATTCAAGAGAATACAAAGGTAGGTTTTACAATAATATAGACTGCTGGAGAATAGGTCTTAATAATTCTAAAGAAACTACTGGGCCTGATTTTATAACTTCTGATGACACACCTTTCTAATATGATAGCAGAGGATAACTTTCAAAACTTATGCGACTTAACAACTAGGTTGTTAGATATGCGTAAGGGTTCACTAGCATATAAAAGCAGAAAAAGTGAATTTCAAATTCCGAGAAGTGTTGTAAGTGTAGTAGCTAGAATGATAGACAAAACACATCCAACAGTAATAGCTAAAGTATTAAAAAGAAATAGAGCTTCTATATATCATTACGAAAGAATACATAGTTCAAACTATCGTACTTTTCCTAAATATAGAGAAACATTTAACAAGGTTTACAATGCTTATCAAAGCATACAAGGATCAAAAAGAATTTTTGTAGATCGTGTTGAATTAAGAGACTTTTTAAAAGATAATGGTGTTCAAAATAGTGAACCACATCAGACTACTATACGTATTCAATCTGGAAAGGTTGGTGTTGATATTAAAGTTTCTTACAAAAACTTCTACAATCAATTAGAAAATTGTAAGTTAGCCCTCGTGAATTGTAAATATAATTTAGAGATCGTATGAAGCACCTTTTAAGCAGTACAGCTTTCTTGGTGTTGAATAAAGAATTAGCTAGGCAGGTAGGATTAAATTCAGCAGTCCTACTTGCTGACCTAATAAGTAAAGAGGAGTATTTCATAGCTAATGGAATGACAGATGGTTGGTTCTTTAATACTGAAGCTAATATAGAGAAAGATACAACCTTAACAGCTTTTCAGCAAAGAAAATGCCTTAAAAATTTAAAAGAAAAAGGCTTAATTGAAACACAAAGAAGGGGAATACCAGCTAAACAATATTTCAAAATAAATGAACAACTAGTTATTAAGTTTCTTAACAACTTGTCAGAAATAAACTTAACAACTATTAATAAGAATAAAAAAATAATAACAATAAATAAATACTTTAAAAAGCCCAACGTTGATGAAGTTAAAGATTATTGTAAAGAACGTAATAATAATATAGATGCAGAAGCATTTATAGATTTTTATGAAAGCAAAGATTGGAAAATCGGAAAGAATAAAATGAAAGACTGGAAAGCTGCTGTTCGGACTTGGGAACGCAGAGAAACTAAAAAGCCAACAATGTCTAAGTTAGATTCACAGATTAGTGCTTGGCAAGAAGCAAAAAAATTATTATGAAAAAAGAAATAAGATTTTTAGAAAGTGTAGTTTTTTTATTAGATAAAATGAAATTAGAACTACAAGAAAAAGAAAGTAAATGTAATGATGGCAGAATGTTGATAAGGATTGGACATAGAATTTCTGCTATACATAAAGTAAAACATTATATTCGTCAAAGAATTAAAGATGAGGATATTCCTGAGTGTATTAGGTATGGAAAGAGTACAGATTTTTTATATAATTTAAAAAGTAAAGATTAATGAAACCACTTAAACAAGAAAACGTACAAGACTTGACTGAAAAAGTATTAGACTTAGTTGCTAAGACATCTGTTGAAATAGGGCATAAAACAGATCCGCAGACAATGGCTACACTTAGCAAGATATTTGCTCAAGATTTAATTAAAGAAAATAGATTCGGAAACATGACCTTCAACCAGATTCAGGATGCCTTTCATTACGGTGTAAGATTTGCAAAAGATGAACCGTTTTTAAATATAAGAACTTTTTACAAATGGGTATATGCCATGAAAAAGATGTGCGACTCTGCAACTTATCAAGTAGAAAAATTAGATATGCCAAAAGACAAAGTGCCTTACTATCAAGAACCAATAAAGCTACTCAAATGATCGGTTGGGCAATAATAATAGCAATTTTACTTCACATTAATTATAAATTAAAAGAATGAAAACTAAAGAAATCGTAAGAGAATTACTTACCATTAAACCACATTTAAGAGATAATGATAATATGTTGATTTGTTCTTATTGGTGGAGAGAATTAAAGCAAAAAGAAATAGATCCTAATAAAATGAATGGCTTAGAATTTATGCAGATGTTTGCTAATAACAAGCTGACAAACATTAAGACTATTGAAAGAATGCGTAGAAAACTACAAGAGGATTACCCAGAATTAAGGGGTAAGATATATGCTGCAAGAAAGGGTAAGATACAAGATAAATGGAAACAAGACTTAGGGTATGAAGTCTATTAGTAAACTCAAGAAAGAACTAGATAAATGGTTTAGTCTTTATATAAGGCTAAGAGATGCAACTGCTGAAGGCATGGTGCAATGCTTTACTTGTACTAAGGTATCACATTATAAATCAGGAATGCAATGTGGGCATTTTCAGTCAAGAAGCTTTTTGCCTACAAGATTTGATGAAGTAAACTGCCAACCGCAATGCGTGGGGTGTAATATGTTTAAACAAGGGGAACAGTTTAAATTTGCTTTATGGATAGATGCAAAGTATGGGGATGGAACAGCATTAGAATTGCAATATCAAGCTAGGACAATAGTAAAATTTTCTAGATCTGATTATGATGAAAAGATAGTTTATTACAAAAAGGCTGTTGATAACTTAAAAAAAGAAAAGGGAATTGAGTAATGTTTTTTTATAGATTTGAAAATGCAAAATCCAATATATTCAAGCGAACAGCATAAGCAGATCATAGAAATATATATAGAGATGTGTAGACAGTTTGCTCAGGAAATAGCAACGAAAGCAAAATACAATAATTATTTAGAAGTATTACAATTAATAATAGACTATTCCAATGGATATGGCACAGGGGTTAGAGAGAATAATTTTTATGATTGGATAATGATTATGCCTATAAATGTATCAGTTATGACTAGCGGTTTTTTTGCAGGTATAGAAACTAAAGGAAATGCCGCAGTAGTTAGAGCCTATAAAGTGGTGCTAGATCAAATGCTGCAAGAAACGGTAAATAAGCTAGACAAACTAGAACCAACAAATGACTGATATATATATAGAAATATCAAAGCTGACAGATAAATTTAGGACTATGGCTTACGGTATTACTAAAGATGAAAATAAAATACATGAAGCTGTTCAGGAATTAATGATATACTTCCTTCAGATGAACAGGCAGAACTTAACAGATATATGGCAAAAGGATGGAGTGAATGGAATAATAAGATATGGAGCAGTTGCATTACGTAGAGCCTTAACAAGTAAAAGAAGTAATTTTTATTATAAGTATGAAAAATACTATACGCATATTGACAGCACTATTTATTCTACTAATTGTACCAGCGTTGATGATTATACAGTATCTGGTAGTAATCACTATAAAGATATATCAAATTTGCCAAATGAGAAAATAGATCACGAAAGGCTTAACAAGCTAGAAAAGATTGATTGTGTTCTTGATACTTTACATTGGTATGATGCAGAATTATTTAAGTTGTATTACTATGAAGGCAATACATTAGATTCATTAGCAGCTAAGACAAAGATCAGTAGAAATAGCTTATTCACGACAATAGACAAAGTAAGAGAAATAATTAAAAAGGAATTGAATGAAACTGTATGATCCAAAAAAGAAAGACAGCTTTGTCATGCAGTTTGGATTTCCATATCCTGAATCAATGCCTAAGAAACAAAAAGATTTAATTAGAATATATCAAAAAAATGAAGTTCTTTGTACCAAACAAAATATACGAGGATAGGATAGCAATCTGTAAGTCCTGCGTTTATTATTTTAAGCCAACAGGAACGTGTAAGGACTGCGGCTGTTTTATGAAAGTGAAAGCACGTTTAGCTCCTATGGGTTGCAGTCAGGGTAAATGGCAAAAGACCACAGAAATAGAAACACCAGAGGATTTACCCCAAGAGATTATAGATGAAATATTAGATATGTGGAAAGACTTAAAAACAGGCAGAGCAAAAAATCAAGCAGCTAAAAAAAGAATGATAGAAACTTATAATGTAATACATGGAACTAATTACAGTCCTACTACAAATTGCGGATCTTGTATATCTACGTGCTTTGATGGAATAAAAAAACTATATAAAAAATACAGCGAATGAGTTACTTAACACACTTAAAAAGACAAAAGCATCACTATAAAAGTAGATGGATTGTAAAGTATGATGATGAAGGTTTGGTAAGAGAGGTCAAACTAATATATTCTCCAGATGAGTACAGAAAATCATCAAGATCAAGAAAACTAAACACAAAAGAAGGATTAATTAAAATACTAGAAAATGACAAAGAAAACAGATTACAAGCAAACTCCTGAACCTCAATACTATATAGGAAACAAGTACGGTTATTCTGCTAGAAAAATAGTAGATGACTTTCAACTAAGCCCTTGGACTGCACAGGCAGCACAATATATTTTAAGAGCAGGTAAAAAAGAAGGAAGCTCAGCTCAACAAGATATACAGAAAGCAATAAATGTCTTGCACTTTGAGCTAGACAGATTATATGAATCAAGTGAAACAAAACGAATATGAGTAATGAGTATAAAAGATATATATAAAGTTGAACCAATAGATAATTATTTGTGTAAAGAATGGTTGTTAAAAAAACACTATGCTAAAAGAATGTGTAGTGTTTCTTTTGCTTTTGGATTGTATATTGATAATATTTTAAAAGGTGTTTGCACTTTTGGTTATCCTCCTAATTATAACTATAATAATGGAAAATGTGTATTTAACAATTATAGATGTTTAACGATTGAACTCAATAGATTAATCACAAATGATGACTTAAATAAAAATTCATTATCTTATTTTGTTTCACAATGCTTAAAAATGTTACCAAAACCAAATTGTGTAGTATCTTATGCAGACCCAAATTTTGGACACAATGGTTATATTTATCAGGCTACTAATTGGAAATATACAGGCGAAAGCACTCCTAAGCATAAATACATACTTGAAGATGGAACTGAATTTGATATTAGAAGGGGGTTAGATAATAAAGCCAAAGTAGTAGAAAAGATTTTAATAAAGCCCACTCATAGATATTTATATTTTAATGGGAATAAAAAAGAAATTAAAAAGATGACTAAAGAATTAAAAATGAAAATAAAAAAATATCCAAAAGGAATTAATAAAAAATATGATGCTACCTATAAACCTCTTATACAAAACAAATTGTTTTAATTTCTATTATATAATACGGATTGAATAATCAATCTATAACAGGAGGACTAGCGCAATGACATTATACAAATGCGAATGTGGAGAAACTAAAGAGATAGGTAAATCAACTATCGCTTATAGAGAAAAGAAATGGGTAACCATACAAGCTCTATGTGATTGCGGCAAGTGGATGGATTCAGAGCCAGAGGATGGTATGCCTAGTCTTAAAAGAACTGAAGCATCTTTAAGTAAAAAGAAAAGAGGGGATAAGCTTTGGGATAGTGCAAAAGAAAAGCTATGTGGAGAACGTGGTATTAATGAACCTTTTAATTAAATAAATAATAACAAATTCTATTATATACTATGAGGCAACAAGTTAAGATCAGTCAAGTCAAAGGAAATCCTAATAATCCTAGAATTATTAAGAACGATAAATTCAAGAAGTTAGTAAAATCAATACAAGACTTTCCTGAGATGCTAAAGCTAAGACCTATTGTTGTAGATGAGGACATGATTGTCTTAGGTGGTAATATGCGACTTAAAGCAAGTAAAGATGCAGGACTAAAAGAAGTATGGATTGAAATAGCAGAAGGATTAACTGATGAACAAAAGAAAGAGTTTATAGTAAAGGATAATGTAGGCTTTGGCGAATGGGAATGGGATATGTTAGCTAATGAATGGGATAGTTTACAACTTGCTGAATGGGGTTTGGATGTGTGGGAAAACGAGGATGATAAAGAACCTGAAGCAGGATTAATAGATGATGATGAAATACCTGAAGTAAAAGAAAGCAAAGTAAAGCGTGGCGATATTTGGCAGCTAGGAGAACACCGAGTTATGTGTGGAGATAGCACAAGCTCAGATGATGTGGAGAAACTAATGAATGGAGAAAAAGCAGATATGGTATTTACAGACCCTCCTTATGGAGTAAGCTATAGAGGTGGAGTAATTCACGGAAATACAATTAACACTAATAATAAAAGGGATATGCTCAAAAATGATGAGATAGATATTTATTCAGATTTTATTCCTCTTATACCTTTAATTATTGATAATGGAGCAATTTATATTTTTTATGCCATTAAATATTCTTATGAAATCTACAAACCTTTAAAAGATAACAATATAGATATAATGAGTGTTTTGGCTTGGGTAAAAATTAACACAGGATATGCTGATATGAATAGCCATTATAAAAATAGATATGAACCTTTTGTATATTGTAAAGTAGGAAGTAAGACAAATTTTATAGGGAGTACCACAGAAAATACAACTTGGGAGATAAAAAAAGATAGAGTAAATAAACTACACCCAACACAAAAACCAATAGAAGTTCCATTAAGAGCAATAGGAAATCATAAAGCAGATATTGTAGCTGATTTATTTTTAGGAAGTGGCTCAACACTAATAGCAGCAGAGAAACTTAAAAGAAAATGCTATGGTATGGAGTTAGATGAAAAGTATTGTGATGTTATAATAGAAAGATGGGAACAATTTACAGGACAAAAAGCAATAAAGAATGGAACAGAATAGAACAAAGATTAACAAAGAGAGATTACTCAAAGCATTAGAAAGTTCACTAGGAGTAATAACAACAGCTTTAAAAGCAACTGACTTAAGCAGAACAAACTTTTACAAGTGGGTAAAAGAGGATCAAGAATTTGCAGACAAAGTACAAGAAATAGAAAACATACAAAAAGACTTTATCAAGTCAAAGTATTATGAATGTGTAAAAGATAAAGTGCCTTCAGTTGTAATACACGCAGCAAAGACTAGACTAGGATGGAATGAAACGAATAGATTAGATGTAACTTCTGGAGATAAAGCTATTAATATGCCTGTCATAACATTTGTTGAAACTGATACTGAATAAGAAATATAATCCTTTATTTGAATCTGATGCTCGTTACTTTATAATCACAGGGGGTAGAGGTTCTGGAAAGTCATTTGCTGTAACGGTGTTTCTTACGCTGCTTACAATGTCTAAGAACATTAGAGTATTATTTACAAGATTCACAATGGTGTCAGCACATCTCTCAATTATTCCTGAATTCTTAGAAAAGATCAGTTTATTAGGTTTTGATAATATCTTTAGCGTAAACAAAGCTGAGGTTGTAAACTTAGGCAATAAATCAGATATACTATTTAGAGGTATAAAGACATCAGCAGGTAATCAAACAGCTAGTCTTAAATCATTACAAGGAATAAGCACGTGGGTATTAGATGAAGCTGAGGAATTGATTGATGAGGATATATTCGATACGATTGATTTAAGTATTAGGGAAAAAGATGTGCAGAACAGAATCATCTTAATATTAAACCCAGTCACTAAAGAGCATTGGATATACAATAGGTTCTTTCAAGACAAAGGCGTAGAAGCTGGTTTTAATGGCGTTAGAGACAATGTATGCTATATCCATAGTACATACCTAGACAACAGAGAAAATCTCTCACAGAGCTTCCTAGAGCGTATTAACACTATAAAGCATAGAAACTTTAAAAAGTATCAGCATAAGATACTTGGTGGCTGGTTAGACAAAGCAGAGGGTGTTGTGTTTGAGAATTGGACATTTGGAGAATTTAATCCTGATGGCTTACAGACATCTTGTGGAATGGACTTTGGGTTTAGCGTTGATCCAGACAGCTTAACAGAAGTAGCCATTGATAAGTCTAAGCGTAAGATCTATCTAAAAGAACATATCTATCAGAATGGATTAAAGTCTAATCAACTTGCTGAGATTATATTAAGCAAGATAAGTGATAAGTTAATCATAGCAGATTCAGCAGAGCCTAGACTAATAGCAGATTTAAAGCATTTAGGTGTAAACATTAAGCCAGTTAAAAAAGGAACTATTGAAAGCGGTATAACTAGAATGCAAGACTATGAATTAATAGTAAGCCCAGAATCAACAAACATAGCCAAAGAATTAAACAACTATGTTTACGCAGACAAAGGATCAAAGCTCTATGTAGATAATTACAATCACGCTATTGATGGTGTAAGATATAACGTTATTTATCACTTAGATAATCCAAACGCAGGAAGGTATTTTGTACAGTAAACTAAATTATGAATTTTTCTATTATATATTAGATGAAGGTAAAGATTAAGAAGCAAGGCAAGGTAAAGCAGTTCAAATTAATCAGCAAGTGGAGTGATGTTACTCTTGAAAAGTGGCTTAAGCTGATAGAGTTTTCATCCAAGAGTAAGGCAAAAGAAGCGAAAGAAACAATAGCTGCTTTGTCAGATATTCCTAAGAAGTTGATTGATGAATTGTCTTTAAGAGATGTGGCAGTAATGATGAGTAAGATCTCAGAGTTACAACAAGAGCAAGATAGTTCTTTAAAAAAGATAATAGAAGTAGATGGAAAGGAGTATGGCTTTCATCCTAATTTAGATGATATTTCCTTAGGAGAGTATGCAGATTTGGAAACTCTAATTAAGAATGATGTAGAGAAAAGCCTACCAGAAGTAATGGCAATCTTATATAGACCTATTACTGAGAAAGGAGAGAATGGAGTTTATACTATTGCAGCCTATGATGGTAATATAAGCATACGAGCCGAACAGATGAAAAAGATGTCAGCTCAGCAAGTGCAAAATGCACTGGTTTTTTTTTATCATTTAGGGAAAGGATTGCTAACGACTTTGCCATCTGTTTTGATGGATCAGCTGAAGGAAATGAATCAGCTATTGCAACAGAATCCTTCGCAGAAAAATGGGGATGGTTCGGAGTGATGTACAGATTGACAAATGGGGAGATAGTAAACTTAGAAAGAATTACAAACCTTAGCCTGTTAGAATGCTTAACTTGGCTGAGTTATGAAATAGATTTAAACTTACAAAACAAAGTAAAACATGGCAGTCAGCAATAAGACATATAACAACGTAGTAAATACACTAATTAGATTAGGTCAATATCATGACCAAATATCTACCGTTTCTGTTGGGGATATATATGACATCAACTTGGAAAAGATGGAGAAGTTTCCTTTACTGCATATCAATCCAGTTAATGTAACAACAGGAGAGTCAGAATTAGTATATAACTTTCAGCTTTTTATTATGGATATGGTAAGTGAAAAGAAAGACTGGCAGACTAAACAGCATGAGCAATTGACTAAGCTGGTTGATATGAAAAATAATGAACAAGAAGTATTTAATCAGACTCTAGAAATATGTACTGACTTCATTGGAATGTTAAGGCATAGTTCAAGACAATCACAAGCAGGAACAAACGATATTAATGCACCATTATACTTTACACAAGATCAATTTACAATAGAGCCTTTTCAAGAAAGGTTTGATAATCTTTGCTGTGGATGGGTTTTTCAAATGGGAGTGAAAGTAATGAATGACTTTGATACTTGCATAATACCTGTTACAGATGCAGGAGCAGGGTACTAATGTTAAAGATATTAATGAGATTAAATAAGATAAAGATAGGCAAAGTAGAAATAAAAATAATACCGCCAACAATAAAAATTAAATTATAGTGGAAATATTTGAATTAATAGAGAGATACGGAGTGACCTTAGTTTTGTTAGTAGGCTGCTTTTATGCTTTATATCAATTCTTTTTTTTTAGTGTAAGAGAAGTGAAAAGCACTTTTGAAAAGCATCATGAAAAGAATGCTGACAATGTGAGTGAAATAAAAGACAAAATAAATAAAATATTAGAATTAATAAAAAATAAATAAATATGGCAGATTTAACGGTAACAATAAGTGAGAGTGTCACAATCAATGGTGCTTTAAGAGGATCATCAAACACATTAACAGTTGCAAGTATTACAGATACATTTGAAAGAGTAGTAACTTGTCCTCATTCTAACACCACTACAATAGCAACATTCAACAGTAATGTTTACGGAAGTGCAGGTGCTTTAGACTTAGAGAATTGTAAATATATTAGGATTACAAATTTAAGTGATTCAGCAAATATGGATATAGCAATCGTAACAGAGAACACTAACTATCAAGTAGTAATGACAGCAGGTACTTCACATTTATTGTGCCAAGCTGATACTGCTGCAATTGCTGAAGCTGACACTACTCCTAACTTTCCTACATTAGAGGACATAACAAGCATACAGGTTAGACCAAGAGATACAACTGATGTAGATGTAGAAATATTTGTGGCATCAGTCTAATGAAAACAGACAATATAGAAAGATACTTAGAAAGTTTTGGCAAATATATAGTTAAACAAGCACGAACTAATCTTACGAAAGCTAAAAAAAACGATACTAAAGACTTATATAACTCTATAAGTTTCAAAGTAACACAAAATGCTCAAGGTTTTAGTGTTCAATTTTTTATGCAAGATTACGGTACTTTTGTAGATAAGGGAGTTTCAGGAACAAATAAACAAAGGAAGTTTACAAACTATGAAGGTAGGTCAATTATAAGTCCTTATAGGTTTGGAACTGGCTCGGCAAAAGTAGGGAAGTCAAAAGGGGGTATGTCAGGCATTATGGCTAAATGGGCAAAAAGAAAAGGTTTTCAGTGGAAAGATAAAGAAACAGGGAAATTTATGAGTCATAAAAGTATGGGGTATTTAATAGCAAGAAGTATATATAGTAAAGGAATACAGGGCATTAGTTTCTTTCAAAGACCTTTACAATTAGGAATGAAAAACTTACCAAAAGAAATGTTAAGAGCAGTAAAAGATGATATTATTAATGGATTAACAACAGTAAACTAATGGCAAATAACATAGCACAAAAACCTTTATACAATATTCTGCCAGTCGGGCAGCAGATAATCTTTACAATAGAAAATTCTAGTATAGTGAATAACTATTGGAATGTTAAATTTTTAGCAGAATTGCATGTAAGCAGACTTCCGATAAACCTTTCAAGCAGTTCAGATGTGATAGGAACTTTTAAAACAACCCCTAACAATGCAGGGGTGGGAATATTTGATTTTCAGTCTTTACTAGAAGGCTATGTTGGTCCTCAAAATAGAGGGGGAGAAAGTGGTGTTGGGAGTAAGTACAAAGGTGTTTCTGTCTACGATCAGCCACATCCAATTCATTTGATAGATCAATATGCTAGAAACATAGAAGGGCTATACTACTTTGCTATTCAATATAAAGTAGAAGGCTCATCAACTCAAGACGGTCCTGTATCTATCATATCAGGTCAGACTATCAATTCAGAATCATATCTTTTCTTTAATGGTGTTTTACAAAAGGAAAACTATTTAACTAGAGGGAGAATAAATGCAACTGGAACTCTAGTTCAGGGTGCTAATTATGGCTTTGACTTAGATGCTAACTTGTTTTATTTAGGCAGCACAACAGCTAACTCTAAGTTCTTAACTAATGCACCTACTACTCAGTATGCAAATATAAATGACTATGGAACTTTCGCTTTCTTTAATCAAATGCCTACTCAAGCAGATAGAATGAAACAAATCTATTTTTATTATTATAATAGTGCAGGTGTTTTCCTTGGGAGTGACATTTTATATAATGATAATGCTAGAGGGGGGGTTGGACCTACTAGTAGTGCCTTTGCTCCTACGAAATATTTATTTGTCGGTGCTTTTCCTGGAAACTTGCAGAATACATCTACTACATTTAAGACTCTTGTAGCTGCTGGAACTATACAAGGCGGCTATTACACAGTTACAGCACAGCAGAATTCAGTACCTCAACAGCAGCAAACGTACACTATAAACTTAAATTGTCCTACTGCTAAAGGATATGAAAGCATAAGACTTACTTGGCTTAATCAGTGGGGTGCTTGGGATTACTATACTTTTACTATGAAATCTGTCAGATCAACAACAACTAATAGAACTACCTATACTCAAATGGGTGGAACTTGGAATAATAGTGTTTATGAAATAGAAGGATATAAAGGTGGCAAGAAAAATTTTAGAGTTAATTCAACAGAGAGAATACAAATTAATAGTGACTTTCTTACAGAAGCTGATGCTGTATGGTTTGAGGAATTAATGAATAGTCAATCTGTTTACATTCTTAATGGTTATAATGCAACAGAATCAAATTTCACAATAACAAATAAATATGTAGAGCCTGTTTTAATAACAACTTCAAGCTATACAAGAAAGACAGTAGCAAATGATAAACTGATTCAATACACATTTGAGTTAGAAAGAAATAAAACACAAAAAACACAACCTGCCTAATGAGTGTAGAGCTAATAGTATATCCGCAAATCACAAGCCTTAGCCAGTTTATAGTAGATGCACTAGAATTTACTACTGTCGATACTGCTACAAATACTGATAATGCATCTAATTCTAATATTTACGGTTCAATAATGAGTACTGCACCGCCTACAATTGCTGGTGCTTGGTATAGATTTAGAGGTACAGTTAATGCAACTGCTGCACAAGCAACTACTTCAGGGGGTAATCTAGTTTTAAATTCAGTAGTAGCATCTACTGCTAATAGTATGTATGGAAGTGGATGTGGAGTTTATCAACAACTGTCTGGGCTTATTATTGGAGAAAGTTATACTGCTACTATAAATATAGCTAATGCACCAGGATATCTTGCTGTAAGAAATCAAAATGGGCAGAGTGGTGTTCAGACATCATTTTCAGCTAGTAGTACAACTCAAAAAGTTTTTACTTTTACTGCTATGTCTGACTCTGATACTCTTTTCATTGCTTATTATAATAATACTGCTGACAATTTAGTGGTCAATAATATTTCAATAACAGGAACTGCTGGTATTACAGACTGGGAAGGTCAAGTGATTTGTGACTTATATGAGCATGAGGAGATCCCTTTGACTTTAAGCGTAGATGATTTTAAGAATGTAGCTGAAAAGATACAGTCATATTCAAAGGACTTTAATTTACCAGCAACAAAAAGAAATAATAAAATATTTGGAAACATATTTGAAATCACTAGAAGCTTTGGAAATCCTTATGACTTTAATCCTTACGCAAGGACTAGATCAGTTTTAAAGCAAGATGGTTTTATTTTATTTGATGGCTTTTTAAAGCTATTAGACATACAAGAAAGAGATGGGGAGATAAGCTACAATGTGAATCTATATGCTCAGACAATAGCATTAGCCGACACCTTAAAAGACAGAACATTTGATTTTATAGACTTTTCGGAGTTAGAGCATACTTATTCTAAAGTGGCTATTAAAGGAAGCTGGTATACAGATGGGCTACCTTTATCAAATGCCTTAACTAATCCTAATGAGTTCGCTGGTCCTGTTGGTGCTACTGTTACAGATGTTTTAAAATATCCTTTTGTAGATTGGACAGGTCAGATACTAATAGCAAATGATGCAACAGGTAACAACTCTACTGATGGTTTTCCAGAACTAACATCATTAGAACAAGCCTTTAGACCTTTTATACAGATCAAATATTTAATTGATAGAATATTTAGTGAAGCAGGTTATACATATACTTGCACTTTATTTGATACAGGAAAGTTCAAGAGGTTGTTTATGGACTTTAACTGGGGGGGTGATAATATGCCTACTGTTATTCCTGATACTACTACAACAGCAACTTATCCGAAAGTACAATCGGGAGTAGGTCCGCCAGTAAGATCAACAACAACTGCTTATATTACAGCAGCAGTAATAGATAGAACACAGCCTTCGGGAAATGTTAATTCAAATACACCAGCAGAATATCAAGACACTACA
>Ga0315316_10000565_pt1 | contig 24679 bp, 50 predicted proteins | sample M160m3416metaG_FD_203702 | JGI IMG/M metagenome (GOLD analysis project Ga0315316, IMG submission 203702) | Ammonia-oxidizing marine archaeal communities from Monterey Bay, California, United States - M1 60m 3416 | ecosystem: Environmental > Aquatic > Marine > Intertidal zone | place: USA... | reverse complement strand
GCAATAAGTAGCAGTCTAAAGTATATTTCTTATAAGTAAATGAAGAAACTACTATATGCCTTGCCAATTCTTTGCTCTATTCTCCCAGCTCAAGCGGCGACAGCAGTATTTAGAACAAATGCTAGCTGGTATGGCCCTGGTTTCCACGGAAACATGACAGCTAATGGGGAACGTTATAACCAGCACGGAATCACTGCTGCTCATAAGACATTACCTTTCGGTACACGGCTAAAAGTCTGTAACGAGATTAATGATCTATGCGTTGATGTTCGTATCAATGACCGTGGTCCTTACATTGCTGGACGTGGCCTTGACCTATCACGAGGAGCTGCTGAAGCCATAGGAATGATTGATCCAGGTGTTGTACCTGTGACCTTTGAGTTCCTATGAAAGGCGTCAAGTTAGGTAGAAATATTTACTTCCTCGCTAATGAGGAAGGCATCGGAATTATGTTCATGCACGGTGGTAAGCACCGAAGGCATGTATCAATTGAAGATCAAAATGACTTCAGATTCTGGCTGAAACAATTCCGCCTACTTGAAGACAAGAGCCATTTTGACTGGCGCTAAACCACACTACTATTTTCTATTATGTGTAACGATAATAACCAAGCCCATATGATCTCCAGCATCGTTAGAAGCGTTGCTATTGCTTCAGTCTTCATTCCTGTATCACTAGGTTTGACCGGAGGTATTAACAGACTGCTGGACAAGGCAGAAGTCACTACAGCTAAAGGGACACAGCTGGCACAAATGAAATCAGAACTTGCTAAGGACTGTGTTGCTTGGATGATGTCTAAGAAGGATACCAAAGTAGAGCGTCAGGCTGAGACAGCGATTGACGAGTACTTCGATGGATCTGTTGACTACAAAAGTATTTGTGATTGGACGCTTAATTAAGTAATTTTAATTAGCTCTCAATTGTTATCAATTCAACATAAAATAAAAGAAGTTTGAAATAGAAACTATGTCTCATACCAGCAGAGCGTTACCTTGTAATGACTCTGGAATCCGACATCCTCAGCGACTAAATCAACTCAGACAATTAAAAGCAATCGAAGCGGATGAACGCGTGATTGGCTTTAACATAAGCCCTCATAATCGTATTCATAAGAATGTCCAAAGTGAATATGATGATTTGACACCTAGTTCTGCCGCTGAGGTTCATTTAACTTAATAGACTATATAAGTAGGAGTAACCAATCTCCGAGTTTTACCTTCTTACAACACCACTAATTCATTATGGCTTCAACATCACTTCTGCCTCGGACTGGTAGTCCAGAGGCTACGTGGGAGTCTTTCTGTAAGTGGGTAACTAGCACCGACAACCGCCTCTACGTAGGTTGGTTTGGGGTGCTAATGATCCCCTGCTTATTGACTGCTACCACCGCATTCATTATTGCTTTTATTGCCGCACCACCTGTAGACATCGATGGAATCAGAGAACCAGTTGCCGGATCCCTTTTATACGGGAACAACATCATCAGTGGGGCCATCGTCCCATCTTCCAACGCGATTGGACTGCATTTCTACCCAATTTGGGAAGCTGTCTCGCTTGACGAATGGTTGTACAACGGCGGCACGTACCAACTCGTCGTATTCCACTTCCTCATTGGTATCTCTGCTTACTTGGGACGACAATGGGAACTTAGCTATCGATTAGGTATGCGCCCTTGGATTTGTGTTGCTTACTCAGCACCACTGTCTGCCGCATTCGCTGTGTTCTTTATATATCCAATTGGACAAGGGAGTTTTTCAGATGGAATGCCCCTCGGTATCTCAGGAACATTCAACTATATGTTCGTCTTCCAAGCTGAGCACAACATTCTTATGCACCCTTTTCATATGCTTGGCGTTGCCGGTGTATTCGGTGCTTCTCTATTTAGTGCTATGCACGGGTCGCTTGTCACAAGCAGCCTCATTCGTGAAACAACTGAAGTAGAGAGTCAGAACTATGGCTACAAATTCGGTCAAGAGGAAGAGACTTATAACATTGTCGCTGCTCATGGCTATTTTGGTCGCCTTATTTTTCAGTATGCCTCATTTAACAACAGTCGTAGCTTGCACTTTTTTCTTGCTGCTTGGCCCGTTGTTTGTATCTGGTTCACGGCATTAGGTGTTTCCACCATGGCCTTCAACCTAAATGGCTTCAACTTCAACCAGTCAATTCAAGATGCACAGGGTAGGGTTGTTCCTACTTGGGCTGACGTTCTTAACCGAGCAAACCTTGGGTTTGAGGTCATGCACGAAAGAAATGCCCATAATTTCCCCTTGGATCTAGCATCAACAGGCAGTACTCATGTCGCACTAAAAGCGCCTATGATTGGTTAAATTCGATTAGAAAAATTCAGAGCTTCAAACATGAGGCTCTTTTTTAATCTTTAGCTATATATGATGAATATAGATACATAGGATAAAACAATGTGCCTCACTTCTGAAGAGAGAAAGGATGTGCTTGAAGTGGTTAAACATTTTCAAATGCACCACATCTCACCTAGTACAGATCGCTTTAAATATTTCAATCACCTATTAGAAAAAATCGAGAACGATGATGAAAATATTCCTGGATACGGCGGAACCGAAAACGATTGAGAAGCACTTCTCAACTGGACTAATTGACGGTGTCACAACGAATCCATCCCTGATCCTGAAGGCTGGAGAGAAACCTGATGACATCTACCAAGCCATCAAAGACATTGGTGTTAAGGATATCTCCATGGAAGTTAGTGGTAACGCTGATGAGATGCTTGATGATGCACATCGTCTTGCAGATAAGTTCGGGGATGTTGCGACCATTAAAGTACCTTGCACGCCTGATGGGCTCAAGGTCTGCAGGAAACTCAGCAAAGAACTAATTGGAACTAATGTGACGCTGATATTCACAGCAGCACAAGCAATCCTTGCCAGTAAATCAGGTGCTACTTATGTCTCACCATTTGTCGGAAGACTTGATGATCAATCTGTAGCAGGGCTTGAAGTAGTCCGTGCTATCTCTGACCTATATAAGATCCACCGACGCCCTACACAAGTGCTAGCGGCGTCTATACGCAGCGTTCAGCGTGTTGTTAGATCCTTCTACAACGGTGCTGAAATTGTAACGATGCCACCTTCAATCTTCAAGCAGATGTACAAGAGTATCTTGACGGATGCTGGACTAGAAATCTTTAGTCAAGATCTGAAGATGACTAAGCGCAACTAAGCATTTATACTGCTAATATTAAGGAGGTTACGAAACTTAACATAATGACGACAATTACAGAAGACGGCGGCAGAACTAATATCTACGCCAAAGAACCACGCATGTATTACACCACTGATTACGGAACTCCTATGGAAAATGCTGAAAAGACTAACGGACGCGCAGCAATGATGGGCTTTATGTTTGCCATCGCTTCGTATGCAGCAACAGGTCAAATCATTCCTGGCCTATTCTGAAATGGGACCTATATTTCTTGTTCTAGCCGCCTGTTTAACAGCTTCACTTCTATCAGTAATGATTAATGATGATGGGATAAATAATGATAGCTAAAATTAAATAAGTCACAAGGGAGGTTATGCCATCCATAAACTTCCCACCACCAATAAAGCTTCCTCCTCCAGTTGTTGCACCACGAAGACCTATTGGAATGCCAACATTTCAAGTACCTGAATGGCAACCAGTTCCTATTTACCGTGACCAAGTACCAGGTATTGGAAATGTAAACGGATCTGATAACGAGGACGAAACTGAAGAAGAAGTTCAAGAAGAGGAAGCTGAAACTGAAGCCAAACCAGAACAAGCACCAGTAAAGCCACCGCCGGTAGAACTACCAACACTTCCACCGATACCAATACCGCAAGCAGTCATCCCTGAAACAGAGATGGTCAATGAAGTGACTATCCCTATTATCAATATGGATGTACCACTACCGAAGACTGAAATAGTAGTCATTGCAGTCACTACTGCTGGTGTTGCTGCTATTGCATCTGTTGGTGGAACAATGGTTGCCAATCAAGTATTCAGGCAACTAATAAAAGTATTCAAACCATTATTCAAAACTATTCTGAAGAAACTGATGAAGGCTCGGGGGAAGGATCTTCCATCGTGGGCGCGAGAACGTCGGTCTCAGAAGTATCAGCGGGTGAAGGGTCCAACAAAATAGGACTACCTTCTGGCTTCGATAACTCTTCTGGATCTACTACAGGAGATGCTGCGATTGGAACGATATCTGCACAGATTGGATAGAACGGACTGGCAGGGAGGATCTGAAATCCTGCCTTATAAATGTTGATGCATTCTTTGATGCGAACTAACTCATAGTCCAACCGTGATTTGTCTAACTGTCGTCTGCCTAGCTCTTTGCAAATCTCTACAGCACTACCATCTAAAGGCATGGACAGGCTGATCTGCCCACCATAACTAGCACTCGTAGCATAGGAACTAGCCATGCTCTCTGTCTGTAGAACATACGGAGCAAAGCTTATAACTGGACCATTACAAAAATGACCCCGACTGAATCCCTGAGTGCTCAATGAACCTTGGTTAATCTGCACTGCTTGATTAGCTACTGATCCTGTGATCGCAGCATTAGGCTGAGCACTAACATTAGTGGTATCACTTGCGAAACAAGGAGTAGAAAGAACTACTGAGAGAATACTGATAAGGTATTTGTAACCGAATCGGTTTCGATTGTCCTGTCTATATCGATTGTTTCGATCAGGCCAGCAGCTCTTGAAGTAACTTCTAATTCCCATGGCAAGGCTGTGTCAACGATCTCAAACTGAACACCAGTCGCATTAACGGTAGTAGCTGCACCATTTGCATCTACTGATTTAATGTTGTCACCACTCCATACATTAATAGCTGACCCAAAACGTTCTGTTTCAACTACTTCTGTAATTTCCTGAGTTGTCGTGACTGTCTGCGTCATTGAGCCTGTTGTGAAATTAGGTGTAACTGACTGAGCAGAGACTGGTGCTGCTATGAGTAATAATAGAAAGAGGCGGTACATCTTTTACATAAGTATAAGCAACTACCTTATTGTATCTTTAATATCTCATGGAAGAACCAAAAAAGGAACCGGGTCTATTAAAAAAGCTGAAACAATCAGTTGATGACAAGGAAGAGCAGCTGACAATCCTGTCTACGTTTGTCCGGTTGGGAATTCTGATATGGAGTGGAGGAATATTAACTCTTGCTTATATACAGCTACCACCAGCCTTAGGGATACCTGAACAGAAGCTAGATCCAACCTTCATTGCAAGTGTATTTACTGGAGTCTTGGCGACCTTTGGTGTCCAAGCTGCTTCCAAGAAAAGTAACGGAGGTGCTGCAGGTACGGGTAACATAACCAAAGCAGATCTTGAGAAACTTATCGAAGCTGCTCAACAGTCTGCCCCAACTCAGAAAATTCAAATCGAGCAACGTCCTATTAAAATAATTACCGAATGATGGGTTGCAATGCCGCCTATCGGCGGCTATATTTCACAAGTGGGTACAAGAGTGCCCAGCGAACCCATATATCAAGACGGAATGAAGATATCTAAGGAAGATCTGACAGAGCTGACTGAACTCATTGAAGATTCAGTTGAGTATTATTGTGATCAGCACAGGATCTCAGGCCAGCTGGCTTGGACCATTGTCGAATCACTAGGTACAGCAAAGCTTGCTGAACTCAAAGGCGAGCTTGCGGCAGTTTGATGGTGGAAATTAGACAGATCCACCAAGAACTGGACATGGTGGCCAGACGACTGGAAGATACCGGCGAATCACTTGGATGCTCTCGACTATTACTGTGGATCATGCTTAAGGCGCGTGCAGATAGTGAGATTGAAAAAGAAACACTAACCACAATTCAATCATCTAATGAATGATCAAAAAATGGTTGCCCTCACGGCAGCCGCTGCAGGTGTTGCGCTGTTTAATCCTTTGGGATGGGCAGCCTTTGCTGGACTACAGGCCTACTACTGGACCGAACGTCTGCTTGACGGCGACACCACAGACATACAAATACGTCCTATGAAGGACTCCGACTACGAATAACTTATTGCCGCCGGTTGGCGGCTCTATATCCTTATGCCCTTCGGGGCTTCTGTTCCTTTATCTATACACAGAATGACCATCGTATCTACTGCTCCAACCACTACAGAAGAGTGTGGACTATCCACTGAACTTGTTAGTGAACTTGGAGGTAGCAACGCCGACGTATCAATGATGATCGGTGTTGGACTAGTAAAAGACTCTGATGCTGTTTACTTCCAATACATGGGAGATGACCGCAAGTCTGCACTTGTTAAGCCATCGGGTAACCCACTGACCAGAATCGGTGATGTAAAGCTGACTGGCATTTCTATTGCTGAAAAAGTAGGTGAATACAAAAGCACCAAACTAAACCTGTTCCTTACAACACCACAAACAGGCACCACGGTCATGCTGACTGCAGGCTTGACCACCATCTGGGCGCAGTGCATCCTCACTGGACTGATGGATGTATTCGCTAAGGGTCAGCTGACTATGAGCCTTACCTTCGACACTTGGAAAGGTAACTCCAAGATGAAGCCATGCTTCGCAGCTGTACGTATCGGCTCACAAAAGATGAGTGACAACGGAATGTATGAAGCACTCCGTGAAGCTCGTAGTGACAAAGACGGTCTCAGAATAGAAGAACTCTGCCGTGACGCAGTTGCTGTAATTGCTCACACCATTAACCCTCAGGAAGCTGAGGTTGTTATCGAGGAGGCACCTCAAGTTGAAGGTGACTATGAGCAAGACGAGTTCTAAATAGAATAGAAGTAACAGGCACGGTAATCCTGCCGTGCTTTATTTACTTAAGAAAATGAATAACCAATACTTAAAAATACTTGCAGTCTTAGCTGCCATGGTGCTCATTCCTGCCGGTATCGCTTGCGGTACTGAGAAGGATGAAACTACTGATGCTTTATCTGAATTCAGTTGCTATGACTTGATGCAACCTTTATTGGAAGCTCAAAAAGCAGGTGTTATTACTACTGCCGAATTACTTCAAATCTGGGAAGATTGCGATGACTAAAGATACTGTTGAAGTTCAAGTTTACGACCTGTTCGATATGGTTTGTGATGCATACGTTGCATCATTAGAAAATCCACCATATCCAATCGCTTTTTACCTAGAGCGAATCAAGAACAACGCATATGGCTACTTACCTGCAGAGAAACATGCAGCCTTTGATGAGTACTTGAACAATAAAGATTACATGCCTGCATCCAACATCATCCTTGACACTAAATGACAACGACGACACTTGAGCGTCCAGCTACAGTCCAGCCCAACAGTCCACTATTCCTGATTGCACTACCTGCTCATTTACTGCACTGTGTAGCGCAAGTTGTATGCACTGATCCAGTTAAAGTTTCAATCAACAAGATCTCGCTATACCGCGAAGACTCTGTTGGATCTGGTGATATTACACTTGCTGCAACAGATGGCCACCGCTTAATGAGGATTACCCTACCTGCAGGGTCTACTCAGATAGGGGAACTAGAGCCTGGACAGCGCCTGATTATTGATCCAGCAGCGTTTAAGAAACGCCCACTAACTTACGAGAAAACAATAGAACTCTTTGCCGATGGTACGGCTGAGATTATTAATAGTAGTTCTCGTGAGGTTAGAAAAGTGTTCTGGAAGACTACTGATACGAAGTTTGAATTTCCAAACTACGATCAACTAATTCCAGACAACTTCCACAACAAACCAGAAGCTCCCTTTGCATTCAATCCTTCCTACCTGCTTGACTTTCTTAAGTTAGCCAAGCAATACGGAAGCAACCTTGTTGTTAAGTGGCGCATGAATGCTGCAACAACACCAATGATTCAAACCTTTCATGTTGATAGAAAGTGGTTACCACTAGAAGGTGAAGTCACTGTTGAACATCTACTCATGCCTGTACAAGTGAGAGCTTAATTACATGGCAACTATTCTTGCCAAACGGTACAACATAGATAAGAGTATTCGTGATCCTAAGACTGACTGTCAAAGTAGAGCAAGAACAATACGTCGAGAAATCGAAAGAAAAGCTCGACGGAAGCAACCAAAACGAGCACGTCCTAAAACCACTAAAGGATTCGCTAAAAACTTCCCACTAATCATGGAGGAAAATGTTTAGAACACAAGCACCAATGCCAGCGATAGCTAAGACATTGCCGTGCATGAGAGATGTACGTGAGCCCGCCACGGGTCACACCGTGCAACACCTTGCTTACGATGCAGAGATGCAATATGTACGCAAGCCTAATGAATTAAGGCTTATACTATGTAATAGCCTTGATGCGGTAAGAGTAGATGAGCCCGTGCTTGTTTCTTACCATTCAGGTATGCGTGCGTATCAACACGATACACATGTAGCTACCTCAAACGACGACAACTGTATAGGCGATTTTTATTACACTGATGGAAGACAAGCTTGATAATATGAAGCAATATACAATTGCTATTTTCACGCAAGAACTATGCAAGCCCTGCATAGATCTGCACGAACATATACGACAACTACCTACACGACAGCAGGATGTAATTTCCTTTTACAACATGAAAACCCTACGGGGAGTGCAGACTGCTTGGTGTGAGGAACTAGGTGTTGAATTAACACCAACTATGGTCGTTGTTCATAACGATAGGAGCGAAATACCAATTGAGAAAGTTGTTGGAGCGAAGGCGATTATCCAATCCCTTCCTTCAACTATTAGCGACTACACCTACATCGAAACGAACATCGACAATATTCACCCTGATCAATCTAATGACAAAGAAGAACGTAATAGAAGCTAGAGGCGTCATCTTTAAGGAGTCGGGAAACGGATATTTCAACGTTGAACTTGACGAACCTGAAGGTCACCACTGCCTTTGTCGAGCATCAGGCAAGCTAATAACGAGAAAGATACAACTGCTTGTAGGCGACAAAGTATTAGTCGAGGTATCACCCTACGACTTAACACGTGGACGAATCACCTTAAGAGAAAAATGATAAACCTATTCAAACAAGCAATCGAATTCCGTAAGGCATTCAACCAGCCACTGCTTAATAACTTCACACGCTATGGATTCCTAAGGCTCAAGTTGTTCAACATGCAATGCAGTTTGATCGATGAAGAGGCTAAGGAATTCCTAGATGCCTGCGATATCTTGACTAGCGATTGTCAATCACAGGACAATCGAACTGAAGTTCTAAAAGAATTAGCAGACCTTGTGTATGTCTGTTATCAATTCGCTGCTACTTATAACCTTGATTTAGATGAAGCGTTAGATCGCATTCATAAATCAAATATGAGTAAATTAGATGATGAGGGTAATCCCATATATCGCAGAGACGGCAAGGTCTTAAAAGGTGATAACTATAAACCACCCACACTAGACGATCTAGTGGCCCCTTCTAACACAATTCCTCCCGAAGATTTCAATGTCAATTAACAATTTTATTGCACGTACTGGCCGTGTTCAAAGCTGGCTAGACAACCCTGAAAGCCGACTTCCAGTCAGCTGCACGATTTTTAACGTCATGGACAGCATGGAGGGTGCCGAAGGTATCGAAGCCTCCTGGCGCTTTGCTTCACACGCCCTAAGAAATGGAGCAGGTGTTGCAATCCATTTATCTCAACTACGGCCTAAAGGTGAAGAAAACGGTAAAGGCTTGGTTGCATCAGGTCCTGTAAGTTTTGGAAAAATCTATTCAACGATTAATGAAATTTTACGTAGGGGGGGTGTATATAAAAATGGGGCTGTCGTGCTTCATCTTGACTTAAGTCACGCAGATGTTATTGAATTCTGTGAGGCACCTAGGTCAGAACTACCTTGGGCTAAGCGTTGCATCAATCTCAACCAAGAGATGTGGGACGTAGCTAATGCTGATACACGTGACGCAGTGCTGCGAGGCATTATGCGTGGTGATGTATGGCTAGCGAAGGTTCGTTATGACCAGCACGGTAATAGAATTTATGCCAACGTTTGTCTGGAAGTATTTATTAAATCAAGAGCCACTTGCTTGTTGCAACATATAAACGTCGCGGCAGGCAAGGTAGAGGATCTACCACAGGCATTTGTTGATGGTATGACGGAGCTTGTCGAGCTTCATGGTAGGACTGGTGTTGAGAATACAGGACAATACCTACATCCTCATTTTGATAGGCAAGTAGGTCTTGGGATGCTTGGCTTAGCCAACCTGCTATCACTTGAAAAAGTAACGTATGCAGAGTTTGCTGATGCACTAGAAGGTGATTCTGATGCGACTCCAGCAGCAGTTAAAATCGTAAAAGCACTTCAAGCAGGAATCAATCAAGCAGCTTCAGTTGCTAAGGCCGCCAAAATGGATCGTGCCTTTGCTATTGCACCAACTGCTTCATGTTCCTACTCGCAACAAGACAGAGCAGGCTATACAACCGCCCCCGAAATCGCACCGCCGGTCGGACGCATCGTTGATAGGGACAGCTCTACTTTTGGAATCTCTCAGTATGACTACGGTCTTGTAGAAACGGCAGAGATGGTTGGTTGGCACGATTACTACCGTGTCGCTAACGGCATCATGTTGATGCTCCAGTCCACTGGACTCTGTCATGGCTATAGTTTCAACACTTGGAGCGATATTCTTATCTACTCCGAAGAGTTTATCCAAGATTGGCTGAACTCACCTCAGACAAGTATGTATTACTCACTGCAGGTAATGGAGAACACACAAGCCAAAGATGATATATCCAACGCCTTAGATGAAGACTTCAGAGACCTATTCGATATGAATGAGATTGATGAGGACTCAGACAAGATCCCTGACCTACCCAATTATTCAGATCCCACTATGTGTGTTGGATGTGCTGAATAACTATAAATCCATCGCATAATTACCATGACAAAAGCAGCAACTCCATATATTCAACTTCACGAACGCAAGCGTACCTGGACACCTGTAGCCATCACTAAGGGAGACCTTCTCCCTGGTGGTGAAGAGGTTGTTCAACGTGCCCTATCCCTACGAATCCTTGAGATTCCTGTAGCTGATTTTATTACTGACGCTATGAAGGGAGACCTACCTGAAGCTGCTGGCTGTAAAGAGCTGCTCTTATCCAACATTGAAGACGAAACTAATCATGATCTTGCCCTTAACTATGCAGCAGATGTTCATCAAGTCCCTGGAAGAATACAGGCTGAAGCTGACAAGATTGCTAAAACGTGGATTGGATTGGACCGTCACCCCGTCCTCAAGGCAGCCATTCTCGAACGAAGTGTATTCTTCGTTCTTCTGCCAATCTTCAGGTTCCTTGGTGACACGGGCCTACGTACAACCTCGGCAGATATCAGCCGAGACGAGATGACCCATGTCGCAGCTCATTCTTTAGTTGCTAAAGAAGTTGGTGCTACATCAGATAAGACACTAAATGCAATCCGACGTGCAACTGTACGTTGGGTTACTGAACCACTCCAAGCTGAGAATGAGAACAAGCACCTGTCCAGTAACTTCTGGATGAAGTGCAGCGATAGTCTCTACAAAACTGGTAAAGCTGCTGGTCTTGCAGACACAAGAGCCTCCAGAATGCCAGCGTTCTTTGAGAGTGATTCACGAAACCTACCCCAATATGCTTAATGATTGAGCTGTTAGCTGTAGTAGCAATTGCTTCAGGACCAACCTCTACGCTTAGTGAGCACCAGCTTTGCAAAATAGAAGTAAGGGCCTTAGGTGGTGACTCCTGGGCTGCTGGTCACCCTGATTATCCAGGTGAATACGACTGTTGCGATAAGCCTTATAACGAACACGACATTTATAGATGGTGCGAAAATGATTGATATATCAAACGACACTCATAATGCTCGCCTTATCTGGATTACTCCTGATGCTGAGAAACTAATCGGTAAAATTGCCAGAGTTTCTAATCCCGCTAATGAAGATAACCCAGATAGTGAGAAACTATTAAAGTATCTAATCAAGCACAGGCACTGGAGCCCATTTGAAATGGCTTCAATGTGCGTGGAGATTCAAACTACTAGGGCTATTGCACCTCAAATTCTGAGGCACCGTAGCTTTAGTTTTCAAGAGTTCTCACAACGCTACGCTGAAGTGACTGACTTACATACACCTCAGTTACGTCGCCAAGATTCAAAGAATAGACAGAACAGCATTGCTGACTTACGTCAAGCTGACATTGATCAGTGGAATCTTCTTACTGAAGAGCACTTCAAACACTCAATGGATCTCTATAAAGCACTGCTTGAGAAAGGAGTTGCTAAGGAGTGTGCTCGTTCTGTACTGCCTTTGAATACTGGAACAAGGATGTACATGTCAGGTACTATCCGTAGCTGGCTTCATTATGTTGACTTACGCTCTGCTAACGGAACACAGTTAGAGCATCAGAATATTGCACTAGAAGTGTTGGCTATACTACAAAAAGAGCTACCAACAATTGCAAACGCTATGTGGCCTGAGAATGATGCCTAGTAACGACAAACGTGAAACACTTGAAGAAGCACTGCGAGCTGTTGAACATCTCGGCAATTCTTTTATGGCTGGCAACATTAAAAGTGAAATTGCAGAGTTAGACAAGCAGGAACTCGCAAAATCTAAAAAGAGCGATTAAACTAAGGACTGACAACAATATCAGTCATAATGAATTTTATCGCCGCAACTGTAGAGCTTAAAGAATTTTGCTCTGATCCAGTCAAGGCTTACGGTCTTGACTATGTAGCTGCTGAAGCAGTTATTCCAGGTAACAATGACAGTAGTCAAGTTAAACTAAGAGTACTCTGTTACGATAGACAAGGTCCAAAGCTATCAGCCTTCCAATCATGGAAAACAGGCACCCGTGTTTTAGTCACTGGGAATTTAGTCTTTAGTGATGACTCGTCACAACCACTAGATCTAGTTGTTACTACTTTGGAACATGCTATCCCCCAAGAAATGTACTGTAATCAAGTCGTACTGGGGAATGCGTTCTTTGGTTCTGATGAGATTAAAGAACGTAAAAATGGTCAAGTTGCTATCAAGATTGGCAGCACACTAGACAACTCTGACATCACTACCTGGTTGTTTATGGAGACACATGAATCAAGAAAAGCAAAACTCACTGAGAGAGTCCGTAAAGGGCGGCCTATCTGTGTGCAAGGATATATTCGGGAGTTTAGAAAGGAAGGCGACACGAGCCCTTACAGAGCTATCGTTGCAAATGACTTCACGACTAGAAAGGAAACGCCGCGTACAGGAAGAGGAGCACCGACGACGGGAGGCGCTAAAGGTTATGGCGAAGTTGACCCAACCCCGGAGTATTGATAAGAAGGGATGGTTTAAATAATAAAGGCGGCCTATATGGTCGCTTTTTAATGAAAAGCCCGCGTGCGACCCTAAAAATGGTATCAAAAAATTTGAAGCTTATATTATGAATCGATTATCCGAAATTACTACAGAACAAAGACAAGCTGTCTGTGCTGCCTATGCAATCAAGCTGCTCGACAATCAGGAACAAGCAGCAGGGTTTGACAAACTATTGAACTTATTGGTTGATGCCCTTATGTTTCTTGACGACGAACAGCTTACTGATGATATGAAAAAGTATATCGGAGACGCTGGTAACAGAGAGGTTTGGGCGAAGGCTGAAGAGTGGACAGGACCTTTTTAATTAGGTCACATCTTTATAAATAAGGGATTATATTGTAATTGTCTAAACAATATATGCAATGACATTACAAGTCCTACCTCCAGAATTAACGGAGGCTAAAGATAAAATTGAAACGAAAGAACCTCAACCTTACTTCAAACCTAGTCAACTGAAAGACGGAGAATCAGAAGAATTCAGACTGCTTGGATGCTACGAAACAGGTCACGCCATTGTTGGCTGGCAATATGCATCTGAAACACAAGATGCCAAGACTGGTGATCTACGCTTTAACGGATACGTAGTAACACGCAGTCACCCTGGTCAGCCTAATGACATTGCGCGTGAGACTGACTGGAGTAAGCCTGACCGACCAAAGATTGACGGCAGCTTTGTTAAGCCACGTCGCTTCCTTGCTTGGGTAGGCACATCAGCAACCCGTGGTCGCCTTGAAGTTCTGTTCATTGAACAGAAGTCATTGCGTGAGCAGCTGACTGAAGTTCTCCAAGAAGTTGAGGACTACACCTGGACCGAAGAAGGTCTAGCAAACTTCTCAATCAAGATCTCCCGTAAAGGTCAAGGTCTTGAAACTAGCTACAGCATCTTGCCAAAGGTTCGTGCTGTGCCTGAGAAGATTAAAAAGGAATGGACTAAGCAGAAGGAAACTATCTGGCTTCCGAATTTCTTTGAAGGTAAAGATCCCTTTGATGGTAAAGGGACTGATGAAAAGGGACTGCCTGCTGGTGGAACCGATAAGCGTGGATCAACTGTGATGCCCGCTAAAGCAAAAGCAAAAGTAGAAACTAACGCTGAATTCTGATGACTAAACTTGACTTAGATACACATAAGAACGGAGAGCTAGGGCTATGGGAAGTGGAGGCAACACTAACGTTGCCACCCATCACTGTAACTAGAGCGAAGAAAGATAAGGACGATCTGAAGTATGAACTTCGTCGTGCATTCAGCGACATCGTTGAAGAAGTTGTAGAAAAAATGACTGCTGAGGAACTCTGATGACAAACACACCTAATAACTTTGAGAACTTGCCACCAGAAATGCAGGCAAGACTTGCTGAAATTATGGCTAAGGGCCAGCAAGCTCCTGGTCAAGCACCAGCTCCACCACAAGCACCACCTCCTGCACCACGTCCTCCATCCCTGATGGATCATGTGATTGCACTCCGTCAAGAAGTTAATCAGCTTTCACAACAAGTAGAAGCTTCTGCTCGTGTTACGGAGGCGGTTGGTAATGCAGTCGGTCAACTATATGCGACGTTTCAGGAAACAACCGCACCTTCAAATTACAGCTCAAATTTCCAAGAGGCGAGGCCGTCACTAGAGGATGCTGAGTACTGAGAAGACAAAAAAATGTCTTAGCGTCTCCGCTATTAATGCAGCGAAAACAATTAAACGCCGCAAGGAGATGCTGTCTCAGTACAACTGTAGAGCTTGTGATCATAATGACCCAACTGTTATTGAATGGCATCACTTAGATCCCTCTACTAAGGAATTGAAAGTCTGGAGATGTGCTTGGAATGAAGAGCGCTTCTGGAATGAAATTCTTAAATGTGTACCTCTCTGTCCTACCTGTCATGTAAAAATCCACCAAGACCAACTATGTCTAATCCCCCAGATCAGCCTTTCCGAATAAGCACACCGCAGGGTTACCGGAAGTATCTATGTTCCGGTTTATATATGCCCTCGGTGACGACGGTATTAAGTGCCACTGAAACGGAAAAGTCTAAGGCTGGGCTACGTACCTGGAACATTAATAACCCAGGCAAGCTTGAGGAGGCAAGTACACGTGGATCTGCAATCCATAAGTGTGCTGAGAACTATATAAGGGGGTTGCCAATTGACTGCCCCGATGCTTATAGTTCTTTTTGGAATGGGATGGATCAATATTTAGATTGGTTTGACATTATTCACTGGTCCGAGCGCCCACTGCGTAAGGACTGGCATCACCTAAGGTCTGACGATAAGGAAGTCGCATACGTGTGGTCTACGGAACACTTGTATGCAGGGTGTCCTGATCTGATCGGAGAGATTGGTGGAGTGAAGGTCATTGCTGACTTCAAAACAAGCAATGGTCCTTACATGAACAGGTTCCCTGATAAGGGTGACCGCATGGGTTTCGGAGGATTCCGAAAGTACCAAAAGTGTGCTCAACAGATGGCGGCTTACCGCCTTGCATTAGCTGAGCGCACTGGCTATAAGTGTGACGTAGCACTCATCATTGTTGCTACTGAAGAGACTACACAAGGCATCTTTATTGATGGCGACCAAATGGATCTTGCAGAAAGCAGGTTCCTGAAAAGAGCAAAACAATTCCACGATATGGAAAACGATAATGAAATGGCTAATTAGAGGAAAGACTAAATCTATCTATGAGGATTACCAACCTGATAAGATTTGCCTGAAGTTCGATGATGTTGTCACTGCTAATAATGGTGATAAGTCAGCGATCTACTTAGGTAAAGGTGGATATACCTGCAATATTTCTTGGCTACTCTTTCAAGAGTTGGAGAAGAATAACATTGCTACTCACATTGATACACGCCTTACTAATGACACCATCATCTGTAAGAAGGTGGATATTATTCCAATCGAAGTCGTTGTCCGTAACAAGGCAGCGGGTGGATTATGTAGAGGCACCACAATTGAAGAAGGTACTGTCCTGTCACCAGCCTTGGTTGAGTTCTTCCTAAAGGACGACGACAAGAATGATCCGTTACTCACAACTGGACGCATCCTTAAAATGGGTTATGACATCAACCTACCTAATGAACTTGCAACCGTAGCTCATGACGTTAACTATGTACTGAAGAGAGTGTTTGATGAGATTGGTTATGACCTAGTTGACTTCAAACTTGAACTTGGATATTCAACTGCTACAGGCGAGCTGCTTGTAGCCGATGAAATCAGTCCCGATAGTTGCAGGCTATGGAAGAAAGGAACCAATGAAAGCTTCGATAAGGATATCTACCGTAAGGCGACTAATGAACTAGCGGCACAACGTCAGCGTCTACTAGATGCTTACCAACAGATTTGTGTTGACTTGTTAGATAGGAAGCTGATGATCGAACAGGAAGATGCCGTACAACGCACACCCTGAAGATCCTATTACCGTTCTTCGGTTAATGACTCACCTTGAAGCTCTGTGGGGATTTACTCAGGTTTATCCCGAAAATGAAGAAGAGACTGCTTACCTTGCAGAGATGAAAAAGAAATACTACAAAATGTATTTCAGAATGAAAAGGGAGGAAAAGCAACGTGAAAAAGATACCGCAAATGAAACTCAAAGTAGCAGTCAATAAGAACTGCAAGGACAAAACAAATGCTCAGAAGGTTGCCAAGGATTGGCAAAACATTCTTGAGGACCTTGATTGGTTGATGGGTTGGGTAAAGGCTGGCTACGGCTGGACTGCTACCCATTTCGTTGACCGTCACCGTAAAAGTGACAACGCATCAGGCAGCAACCTTGTGGTTATTGACTTTGATGGGGATACAACGCTTGAAAAATTCTGGGAAACAGACACAGCTAAAGCATGGTGTGCTGCGACTTATACGTCTGCTAGTCACACATCAAAAGAACATAGGTTCCGTGCTCTCTTCCCTCTAGAGATTGAGCTTCAATCAACAGGACAGCATCGTGCTGCTTATTGGCTAGTGGTTAATCGACTACTGGCTGAACTTGGTATCGAGCAGTTGGCAGACAACTGTGGACAGAAACCTGAACGCCTATGGTATGGAAATACTAAAGCAATCATTCAAACTAATGATGGAGTAGTTCCTGAGTTTCTGTTAACTGATATTGACTATGAAGATCAGGTTGATTTTGTACAAGCAGACATATCCGATAAGGATGTTGCTCGCTGTAAATGGCTCCTGGAGAACTTCCTAGAGCCTTCAGAAGACGGTGAGTATGAGACGCGCTATGTACCTGTTATGGCTGCTTGTGCGGCCATAGGGGAGCCTCTCTTTGACGCCTGGGTTGACTGGGTACTAAAGGGACACCACGGGGAGAAGGAAGAAAACACGCGACCGTTTAAATGGAGAGGTCTCGGTAACTACAGCGGTCCCGCTAAACTATATTCACTTGCTAAAAAGCAAGACCGCAACTGGACTAGCCAACTTCCTGACCACTTACGGTTTGGAGCTGCTGGTTCAGCTGTTGGTTATACCGAAGCCGACCCCAGTCCAAGTTTCGATGAAATTATATCTGCTAATAAAGGTAAACCAATGGATACTGCACCAGAGCCAGTCCCTGACGTTCAACAAGTACAACGTAAAGGCAGACCACGTAAGAGAAGTGATGATGCTGCCAAAGAACGTGAGGAAGATGTTCGTAAAGTTAAGGAGATTCTCCATAACCTACGACTGAATGAACTGACTAAACAGATTGAATACACCACACCGAACGGGACGTTGGTAGCACTGCAAGGTGATGACCTTGATCTGATGACTACTCGACTCGCTTGTGAGCACGGTATATTCATCCCTGAACCACGGATTAAATCTGCTATTAAATATGCAGCAGGTTGTAATCAATGGTGCCCTATCAAGACTTACTTGAATAAGTGCAAGGAGGAGAACAAACCTTCTCCACTATGGGAAACCTTAGGTAAGGACTTCCTTGGAAATGAGCACCACTTAGCAACCCTTGCAATGCAACGGATGATGATTGGTGCAGTTGCAAGAGCCTTTAACCCTGGTTGCTCAATGTCCTGGCTACCCATTCTTGTGGGTGCTCAGGGTGTTGGTAAGTCAATGTTCTCCCGTAACTTAGTGCCGGAGGGATTGTTCTCTGAGATTACAACTCCTCTCGATACGTTGATGAAGGAGCAGTACAGGCTGCACGTTTCTTGGTTGCTTGAACTACCAGAGATTGATCACTACTTCAACAGTAAGAATATTGAGAACTTTAAAAATCTCATTACTTCCCGTGTTGATGAAGTACGATTCCCTTATGCATCCCTGCCGTCTAAATTAGGACGTAGGTTTGTCATGATTGGGACCACCAATCGTAACCAGTTCCTGGTAGATAGCACGGGTAACCGACGCTTTGTACCACTAGAAGTAGGTGCTGGTTTCCAGGTTCCATGGAAACTACTGACAGAGAAACGTGATTCACTGTGGGCTGCTGCAATGGCTGCCTACGAGAACAACGATACTTACGAATTCAATAGTGGTGAGATAGCAGCTATATCTGAATACATTCAAGAGTTTGGTGACCCTGACCCTTGGATGGATAAGGTCAGCAGCTATGTAGCTAACCGTGAGGAGGTAACTACTGCAGAGGTTTTAACCAATGCACTAGACCTTGATCCACGTCAGCAGGGGCGTCGTGAATCCAGACGTGTTGCAGATGTACTGCAAACAATGGGCTGGCGACGACACTCCACCTCCCGTAAGGATCCAGTAACTGGTAAGTCCAAGTCTGTACGACTTTGGATTCGCCCTAAGGATGACCCTCTCACTGAAGAGCACATTCTGAACGACTTCTAATCATATTCAATTAACAGTTAAGGATAATTAAATGCTTGCTAATGATATTAAAATCGGGCTGCGTGTCCGTGTTCACAGTAATAACCTCAACGCTTTAGTTGTAGGTAAGCCGGAGTATTACACCCCCAGGTCTAAGCTTATTCGTATAAAGTATGAGAATAGCACTCGTTATGAGTACGTTATTAATCAACAGATCTCATCTCTGCCTACTGAACAACAATATAAAGGTTTAGGTGGCAGCTATGTAAGACCAGAGAATACTTTCTAGTTATGAAATACAGAGTAACGCTGACTTTTGATTCACTTACACATCCTTATGGATGGATCGAAGATGTAATGGATGAAGCTCTTTATGAAAAAGGGGAACGACTTATCGATGTTGGAATTGTAGAACTAGGGGTAGATAAAGATGGCTGAAGCTAAACCATCCAGTACGCCGGGACCATACGGTAGACGTAACGTACAGATCTCTAATACAGCTGAGGAAGGTGAACTGTGTATCTACACAGGACACTCCCTCGGTAGGTTCTCATCTCACTCAATGCGATTTGATAGCCATCAAGCGTGTACTAGGTGTGTTGCTGCAGCAAGGGAAGGTCGAATGTCACTTGACATTGAGACCCTGCTTAAGAAGAACCGCATTAAAGCACTTAAATTCTGGAGCCAAGTTGAAATTGGAGCGCCAGACGAGTGCTGGATGTGGGGTGGCTGTATTAATAACAGAACTCAGCAGCCTCAGTTTGCTTGGCGTAGACCTGGTATCACTAGTTCAACCCAGCACCATCCCCAAAGAGTGGCAATGTGGTTCAGTTGGGGCGACTTAGGCTACACAGCAGTTAAAACTACTTGTGGTGAGAAGTACTGCTGTAACCCCTTCCATTTAATTCCACAGAATATTGGTGTCTTTGTAGATCAAGATAGTTATATCGAATCCTTTGAACTTGCCTGTCAGATTCACTCACTTAAACAAGCAGTAGGTGAATACGTTCTTGAGCAAGCAATGAAGGAAGAGCAGAGACTTGACGAGACTGAAGAGATTGAAGCAAGAGCTGCCATGCTGCTGAATCCTGATTCACTTTTTGGTGAACGGTTTGAAGCGGTCTTGACTGACATGCTTAAAGGTCAGCATATTTCTCAGACAGAACCTGACGAACCTGGACTTTATCGAGCACCGACTGACAATGAAGAAGAGGAGGAAGGTGAGTATTAACCTCACAATCTTTTCTAATAACAACTATCCTTAATCAAGAGTCATTTAAATATGTCTAGACGAACCGATCTATTACAAAGCCTTATCAAGTCCGAAAAATTCGGTGATGAGAAGAGTCAAGAACAGAAGTTCATGACTGCTACTGCAGAATTAATTCTCACTGATTTGATTAACATCGCTATGGGCGGTGTTGAACGAACAGGTGCAGGGACACTGATTATTAACTTGGTTAATGATAGTTCGATCTATATGTCTGGCGATGATATTCAAAAGGATCTGGTTCTAGCTGAAAGCTTAGAAGACGATGAATCTATCAAGATGATGCGTCAACTAATGGAACAGGTTGATGAAAATGACTGGTCTACACATGTCCTAATAACGTTAATCAGTAATGCTGGAACAAGAACTTTTAGTGTCGAAGCAGGCGGGAGCCAAGAAAGCCTCCGAGCGCTCGCGTCAGAATTTAGCGGATAAATTAAAGGCTGAAGGTTTAAAACTTCCGCTGTATCCAACACCGCAACTCATTGATAGAGCACGCATTGTTATGGGTGGGATCGACTATGACCCTACTTCTGATCCAGTGCAACAGGTGCTTGTTGATGCTACTTCTGTTCCTTCGATTGAAATCAATCCACTGCAGGAACACTGGCACGGCAATGTATGGGTAGCTCCTAAGGGCGCTGTACGTAATACACGTATCTGGTTGAATAAAACTATTAATGAGTACCGTAATGGTTACATCAATAGCTTTACCTTTTTCACTAGTGCATCGGAAATACTGAGAGCTGCTCCTGTCGTATGGGATTACCCAATATGTATTCCATTTAAAAGGATCAAGCAACTACGAGCCACAGCAGGTGGATTTGAATCAGTCTGCCCGTCAACATGGAATGTCATTATCTATGGTCCTCCAACTAACGCAGCAATCTCAGACATCGATAAAGTCAGCCTGTTCTACAGCACCTTCCGTGACATAGGACGAGTTATTTATAACGAATTTGCTGGAGATAGCTGGACGAAAGACCTTGAGTACTACGACGAACAGCGGGGCAACATTTAATGTCTAAGCATATCGCCAAAGAATGCTTCTATAACTTACCTTCTGGGGCGGTAGTCCATCCCTGTCGGCTGATCCAAAAGGATGGAACCTTGATGTGGAAACATGCACTCCTCTATCAGAACGAGCTGCTTGCATTACCTGAAACTGAAGCACAGGAAGCCCACATAATAAAAACTGCTCAGCGCCTTGAGGAACTGAACAGTTGGATCTCCCAGGATCTAGAACCTTGGGAGTGCTTGCAAATACAAGCTTGGTTTGCACCATTTGAAACTGAACTTACTGATGGTATCTCTGTCTACTTCAGGCACCTTATTCACGATAATCCTACCGTCTATGACACACTCCTTTCACATATTCAGGATCACGAGACCCTGGAATTAAGAGCGAATTATCTATACTTCAAGCGCTGCTAGGCCGCTTGTCATCGGCTTTTACTCAATACAAGAGAACTGATTAACGCTCTCTTGTTTATCTATCATACACCATTCTTATCTGTTAAATATTCAGATAAGACTTCACGTAAAATCTCCTTAAGTTCCTCTCTCTGCATGTCACTAAAACACCTGATAACAGGCTTCTCTGTAGGAGCAACCCTGTATTCACCTCTATTTGATTTGCTGAAGTGTGTTCCTTTATCAGCGGTCATTCCTTGAGTGTCCATTTTCATAGCTGAGTTACCAAACGATTTAGATACCATTGAGCCTTTTTAGCGTCTTCTGCAGGTTTATCCTTATGCCACATTCGGAGCAAATACTTCAGTACTTGCGCTTGTAGCATTGCTGTTACTGGTTCAGGAGCATGAGCGATTGCTCCCTCAATGATATCAATAACTTCCTGAGAACCTTGCTTGTAATGAGCAGGATTATTAACGTTATCCTCTAGTCCAAACACAATCGTGTCATCTGACATTCCACCATTAAGGTGACTGCCACCAAACTCATTCAAACTGATCTTGTCTTTTTTATAATAATCGAGTGTACTCGGACGAGCGATATCCCATTCATTGTCTTTCAAGTTAAACTTTTTGCTGATGTAATCCCAATCATCCTCGTAAGCAACTTCTTTCCAACGGCCTTTTTCTTTGTCCATAATTTAGTAGTCGCACTTATATGTTTCACTACCTAATATAGGAATAAATAAGCTTATATGTGACCTATGACTAGCCCGAAAGGTGATCCAACTTATATCAAGAATAAGGAGCAATATTTTATGGATATAGCTAAGGTTGTAGCCAAAGCATCCAGTCATCCGAAGTCTCCTGGAGGCTGCGTAGTTGTACGTGACCGTGAGATTGTTGGTGATGGTCGTAGTATCCTCACTGCTTCTAAAGTTGAAGTCGATTGTGTTTGCTATGCTATCGCTACTGCATCTAAAAGAGGTACACCTCTAACTGGATCGGTTATATACACAACACGCTATCCGTTTAGTGCATCTGTCTTTCAGTGCTACTTAATGGGTGTCCGTAAGATCATGGTACTGGCACACGAATGGGAACCATATTACAAAGATGAATTCAGACGAGCAGCACGATTAGCAAGAGAACTAGCAATGGCTATAGAACCCATGTTTGAAGATGATGACCAACGTTTCACTGTAAACAAACTCACCCGATCTAAAAAAATTGATGACGATCTCTACACCAACACGGATCCATTCAAGCCTGACGAATTCGACCCACAAGACGCCAACGATATCCACGATGAAGATGAAAACCCAGCTACTGTTTGACTTAGAGAGTACGGGACTGCTCCGTAAAGGTTCTACTATTCACTGCATCGTTATGCGTGGAATTGAAGAAGAGAGTGAACCACAAGTGTTTGACTATGACCCTGAACGAGCAATCATTCAAGGAGTTAAACAGTTAGAACGTGCTGATGCTCTTATCGGCCACAACATAATTAACTTTGATATACCCTTAATCAAAGAACAATTCCCTGACTTTGAGTTCCATGGAGAGTTGGTTGACACGCTTGTATTAAGCAGGCTGTACTATCCACACATCATGGATCGGGACTATGAACGTAGACCTGATGGAATGCCTCAAAAACTATATGGTCGTCATAGCCTTGAAGCGTGGGGCTACAGATTGAAATGCTTTAAGGGCGACTTCGGTAAGCATGACGGGTGCTGGGAGACATACACTCCAGAGATGCTTAGTTATTGCATTCAAGATACTGAAGTTACACAAAAGCTCTACCAAATGATGCTGCGGAGGATGAAGACCTATGCCTAAAGAATTCTACGACTGGTTGGATCAGTGCCCAGTTCAGTGTTTCTATCACGCTGACCACCACCCTGACTATGTAACCTACGCATTTTATAAACCACACGAAGATGAAGATGACGAAACGGAAGAAGACCTATAAAGGATTACTTAGTTGGAGTGAGAAAAAGATGACTGTAACTATACGTCGATCACTTAATCCACCTTCCATGAACGCAAGACTTATAGCTGAACTTAAACGATCTTTTCCTGAATACAAAGTCATCCTGAGGTATGAAAATGCATGATTACATCAAGTTAGAAATGAGAATGGCGGAACTAATGGCTCAACAAGAAGCCAGTGGGTTCCGATTTGATATGGATGCAGCTGAAGCTGTGCGATCAGAATTATCAACTGAATTTGACACTATCTCTAATGCACTGACATCTCGTTTCACGTACTACCCAGGCAAAGTGTTTACACCAAAACGCTCTGACAAGAAAAAGGGTTATTACTCTGGAGCACCGATGACCAAGCTGCTTCCATTTAATCCAACAAGCAGGCAGCACATCGCTTGGTGCTTGACCACCTTTAGGGGTGCTCGATTTACCAAAATCACTGACACTGGTAAGCCAAAGGTTGATGAAGCCACACTATCGGAGATCCGTGATGTTGCGCTAACGCAAGGTAATCAAAAGCTGCATGATGAGTGTGAACTATTTATCCGCCTGTTAACGCTGCAGAAGTGGATGGGTCAGCTCAGTGAAGGTGCTAACTCCTGGTTTAACACCATTGAAGATGATGGATGTATTCACCACAGCTGCTCACTTGCAACACAAACTTCTAGAAATGCCCACCGGGGTCCGAATCTCGGACAGGTTGTAAGTGCTCCTTGGGCTAGAAAACTATTTATACCTCACCCAGGTCATGTGATGGTTGGATGTGACCTTGAAGGGCTGGAATTGAGAGCATTAGGGCATTTCCTAAGTACCTATGATGACAATGCTTTTGCCGATGTAGTTGTCAATGGAGATATACATCAGCAGAACGCAGATCGAATGACGACTCCTGATGTTCCTGTCTCAAGGAAGATCGTGAAAAATCTCAGCTATGCATT
>Ga0315316_10000562_pt1 | contig 24757 bp, 25 predicted proteins | sample M160m3416metaG_FD_203702 | JGI IMG/M metagenome (GOLD analysis project Ga0315316, IMG submission 203702) | Ammonia-oxidizing marine archaeal communities from Monterey Bay, California, United States - M1 60m 3416 | ecosystem: Environmental > Aquatic > Marine > Intertidal zone | place: USA... | reverse complement strand
TAGAAATGGGTGAATCTGCGTGCGCGCAAAATCCAAAACCCGACTTTCTTCTTTATCATGAATTTCCCTTGACTGGATATTCTTCAGGCAGCCGAACAGAAAAATTAAAATATACCATCCAAGTCCCTGGACCAGAAACACTGGAACTAGGCAAGCTTGCAAAGAAATGTGATGCATATCTAATTTTTGGAAGCTATGCAACCGATTCAGATTGGCCACAACATATATTAAGTATTAATGCGGTGATCGGGAGGAATGGAGAACTAAGAAAAGCCTATTGGAAATCAAGAAACATTAAGAGAATCTATCCAGACAGAGAAATTCCGACCACAACCATAGAAGCAGTGAGGAATAAATACCGAGAAAAATATGGAATGGATGAGGAATTTCCAGTGCTGAAAACAGAATTTGGAAACATTGCGGTAAGCACTGTTCAAGGAGATCCATTTATTTTTGCAGCATTTGCAATGAAAGGGGTGGAAATTATGCTGAGAACGGCAACCCTTTTTGATGAGTCTGATGTCAGAGCTATGTCTTGGAGCAATAATTTCTATAGTGCTATGGCAAATATTACGCTGCCTCTTGGTGGTCCTTATAGCGACAGTGGAGGAAAATCAATCATCACAGCACCTAATGGAGATTTACTCGCCAAACATCCAAGCACTCATGAGGAAGGCATCATTACTGCTCAAATTCCCATTGCTGAATTCAGAAAGAATAGAACCATACCTCACTATGCTTTAGATATGGTGCAAGATATTTTTTCAGAATACCAACAAGAGATCCCTATGAATCATCTCGATATGGATCCCAAAGAGCTTCCAGAAACAGGTGAAGCCATGAAAGATTACTTTGATGATATCAGCCGATATCTAAATAAATAAAGGAGAAGAAATGAAATCTAAAATTACATTTGTATCAATACTGGTCACTCTGATGTTTGTGAATACTGAAATTGCATCTGCATTTGAGCTCACTCCTGGTGCGAATCAATTAAAGGCACAAAGAAAGATTACCTGTTCGACCATAGACGACAAACCAATTGTTTACTGGTGGTATGGCAGAATGTACAGTCGGGTCCAAGGCGAGGCGGATCGTCTTTTATTTAGAGTAGAAGGTATGAATATCAGAGCCTGCACCAGTGTCACTGATCCAGAAAGGGGCAATGGTTTCAAGATGGTCAGTCGTGAACTTCTTTTTTATCAGGATCCTGTGACTGGTGAACTGATGAATGAATGGAAGAATCCATGGACTGGAGAAACGGTCGAAGTGCTTCACGTTGCAAATGATCCAGTGAATTGGGGCAGCCAATTCGAACTCGATTCCAAAGGTCAACCATTTGAAATTCGAAACTTCAATATCCATAAAGACGACTGGTGGGATACATCTACTATTCCACTCTTTTATAAAAATCCCTTGGCAGGTGATTTCCAGGAATATGTTGGAGGAACATATCATGCAACAGAGATGTTCAATACCACAGGAAGCATTGCGGATCTAACTCGTGATGACAAAGACACAGCAAAAGCGAGTATTGGATGGGAAAGAATCTCATACTGGCTTCCTTGGATGAAAATGAATGGGCGAGATGGCATTGTCTACTTCCATACATTTGGTAAAAAAGTCGATAGTTATGATGATTTACCTGAGTCAATGAAAGAGGAAATCAAAAGAAATTACCCAATCTATAATCAACCGCCTCCGACAGATGACCAAAGGAGAAATGAGACCAGTTGGACTTATTTTAAGAAAATATTAGGCGGAACAGTGGAAAAGGATGAATCAGGACATTAAAAAAAATAGCCTGTCAGAGAGCATTGAGTTCTTGGCAGATTTTCAGCTCCTCTTTGGAAACATCATTCGGATTAATGGTGCTTTCTTAGAGGTGGCAGAAAAAATTTGTTCGGATGATGAACTAATAACGGTTCCAATTTGGCGAGTGATTGCAGTCATTCGATTAAGTCCAATGACGGTCTCTGAAGTAGCAAAATATCTAGGCCTTAAGAGACAAAGCGTTCAATCCACAGTCAATCAAATGAAAAAAAGAGGATTAATAATTTTTAGAAAGAATCCAAATCACAAAACATCCCCATTGGTGATCCTGTCAAAAAAAGGCAACGAGAAAGTGGATGATATCTTTAAATATCAAAGACAACTCACAGAGGTATTTATCAAAGGGGCTGAGATTACAATGAAAGATGTGGTTTCAAGTCGAGAGTTTCTCAGAACTCTAAGGGAGAATTCTGAGAGAAATATTTCAAAATTAAATTAGGAGTCAATTATGAAAGCTTACATGCTGGTAAGAGCTGTCATCCATGACAGAGAAAAGTTTGTCAATGGTTATGGCAAGGAAGCAGCCAAATTGGTTGATAAATTCGGCGGGAAATATAAGGTGAGAGCGCCTGGTGCACTTGCGTTGGAAGGCATTAATGATGAACACAATTCCGTCGTCATTTCTGAATGGCCATCAAAAGAAGCTGCTCAAAATTTCTGGAACTCTGATGAGTACCAAGAAGTGAAGAAACTGAGAGAAGGGATCGCAGATTGTTATGTGCTTCTCATCGAATCGGACGACTTGTCTTAGGGGAAAATAATGGGCAATACGATAGTTAAAAGAACCACCTTGATTGTCAGAGACATCGAAAAATCAAGAGCATGGTACCAGGAAGTTTTAGAAATGAGTGCCTACTATGACGATGAGGTTGTCTTAAGTGGAACAGGCATGGCAGCAGGGGAAAAAGGCGATAAAACTCACTTGGTTATACTGAAATGCGAGGATCCAGTCATTGGTATGATTGGACTGCTTCAGTGGGTCGATCCAGTTTGGCCTGGGCCTGAGGAAATTCCAACAGCGGTTGATTATGGTCTTCCTACATTTGTTGTGGATACTGATGATTGTAAGGCTCTCTATGATAGAGCCGTAAAAGTGGGTAGCGTCATACACAGCGAACCACATGAATGGTCTGTGCGGGGTGCGACTGGAGACATGATTAATTTTCTTGGCATGTCACTTTTTGATCCAGATGGACACTTTTTTGAAGTCAATCAACGTTTAGGATAGGAGAATAAAATGAGATTTCAACGTGCAAATTACTTGGTGAGCAATAAAGAACGTGCCCTACTCCTCTATGGAGATATCTTGGGTATGAATCTTGACTTCATGAAAGTATCAGAAGAGGATTCTTATTCATATGATGTCTTTGATATCGATGATTCAATACCAATCGAGTTCGCGTTGCTAAGTTACGAAGATCAACCGAGAGTCATGGCACTTACAATCCTAGGAGATGGAAACCTTGAACAAAATCCAACACCAAGAAGAGCTGCAATATGTATAGAAGTTAATGATGTGGATGATATAGTTTCAAAATGCAAGGCAAATGATTTTCATTGCTATCGAGATGATCATTTGATCACTCATGATGGGAGAGAGGGAAAAGAAGTAGGCATCCTTGATGACGATGGAAATCTTGTTGTTATTTACAAAATAGAGAAAGCTTAAATGGAAAATATAGCTGCCGATAACCAAAAAAGTTCCAATTCATCGTCCGCTTGGATCATGGTTAGCCTGATGATGGTTGCTTATATATTTTCATTTATTGATCGATATATACTTGGTTTGCTTATTGAACCGATCAAAGCAGATCTTAATTTAACCGATACCCAAATTGGGCTCCTTTTGGGTCCTGCTTTTGCAATCTTTTATGCCACCATGGGTTTGCCTCTTGGATATATGGCCGATCGACTGAAAAGAGTCTCAATTGTCTCAATTGGCATCTTTGTATGGTCATTGGCTACTGCTGCATCTGGGTTTGCTCAAAACTTCTGGCATTTATTTACTGCAAGAATGATGGTTGGTGTGGGCGAAGCCACTCTGAGCCCATGTGCTCTCTCAATCATAAACGACAGCTTCCCTGCTGAAAAAAGAGGAAGACCAATTGGTGTCTATACAATGGGTATGTCGATTGGCCCTGCTTGTGCATATTTAGCTGGAGCAGCAGTACTCACCTGGACAAATAATGCTGGCTTAATCTCAATACCCATCATAGGTGAATTGGCTCCGTGGCAACTCGCATTCATTATTGTCGGTCTACCAGGAATACTGGTCGCCATATTGGTCAACACAAGGAAAGAGCCCAAAAGACCGATCGATCATAATCCGAAGGGGAACCTAAGAGAAGGCATTACAGATGCATTAAAATTCTTTGCAAAGAAAAGATGGGTGTATGCCAGCTTTATTCTGCCAGCATGTGTGATGACAATCATTGCTTATTCCCAAGCTTGGGTACCCGCTATGTTTCAAAGAACTTGGGGGATGGAAGCATCAACTTATGCATATATAAATGGGTTACTCTTGCTAGCATTCGGGCCAATATCAAATAATGTGGCCGGTTGGTTATGCGATCATTGGGAAAAAAAAGGGCACAAAGATGCTGGATTAAGAGTTCTCATTTTGGGTGCAGTGATACTTCTACCAACAGGGATTCTCGCTCCATTAATGCCTACCCCTACTCTCTGCTTAATACTCTACACAATTAATACGATTGGCACTGCATTCACATCCTCATCAGCATTGGTAACCCTTCTAAGAGTCGTACCAGCCAATCTAAAAGGTTTATCAGTGGCATTCTATTTAATGTGTATCAGTCTAGCTGGCTTGTTAATCGGGCCGACAGTGGTTGGAATCTTAAACGATACCGTCTTTACACAACAGGATGGTGTGAGATATTCAATGAGTGTTGTACCGCTGATCATTGGTACTCCGGTATTGCTACTAATACCCTATATGAGGAAATTCTACTTAAAGGAACTAGAGGAGATTGACGACAAATGAATAAAATATTAACTTCCATATTCTTATTGGTCTTGCCAGTTTTGGTGCATTCGCAAGGGGAAGACAGTACAAAATTTGAAAGAGATGAAATGATTATCAGTGAATTCTTACCGGGTTTATATAGTAACTACAATCAGGTTTATTTTAATAATCGAGGTAAAGTGCCTGATGAGGAAAGGCATGGAAGAAGAGAAATTGAGATTAAAGAAATTGAAACCAACATCTTTAGTGTCTCTGATACCTTTATTAATGCCAATATTTTTGAAAAAACCATAACAAAAGAAGACAAAGAAACAAGCCATTCGATCATTATTGTGGAGGCGAACAATATTGAAAAAGCCGTTGAGCTTAAAATTTACAAAAGCGATGAAAGATTTGCAATCAATGGTCTTAATACTAAAGCCGATTGCAGTGTCATGATGATCAGGGGTGCTGAAGAATTTTATGCTAGAGAATATACAGGCCAATGCGATGAACTAACCAATGTATATACGCTTAGTGAGAAACATCTATTTGTTCGGATGAATGAAAATTCTGGAATCAAAACCAATGTTCCCTACAAACTAAACCAAGCCAGAGCCTTTGAGTGTTATGTGGATATACCTGGCGTGAGTGGTGGTCGAGATTTACCTTATAAGAGATATGAGCCGTTTTATATCCATGATCAGGGGGGCACTTTTGAAATTGTGACTGATTATGAGAAAAGAAACTTGGTCTTCAGGTTGGTTAGGGTTGATTGGGAAATTAATAATCATATTGGCGTCTTCACAAGGGATGTCATGGTTCTTTATGCAGAAGAAAGAACAGATGATGGCTATAAAATTAATGGGTATACATTTACAGAACCTGATATTACTCGGGTGGGAATTAACTTCAAATGGATGTTGGTCAGCTGTTTTACGGAGTCGAATAAATTTGCGACGCCGTTTATGTAAATTTAATCAAAAATCTCAGCTTGTTCTGGGGTCTGTAGTTCAACCTGTTCTGGTGCCTCTAATTCACTTTTTCGAGTTCTGACATCACCAGTGATCTCTTTGGCTAAATCGCTTGCTGTGGTTTGAAGTAAGAATGGGAATACGGAGTGTATGATTGCAGCAAATCCAGCAAATACCATTCTTACACCATACATGGATGCACAAATTAAGTGCTCAATATAACTCTCACCCATTTCATTGGGATGATCGGTAAAAAGTTTTTTAAACTTTTCCATTATCCTTTATCCATTCCACTGACAATGTGATTGAGCTCAATCAAGTATCCATCTGGATCATAGAACTTGGATACATTGACACGTATAACATCTTGACCGTCATATGAAGGATATTCTGTAAGTGTTGGCTCTTGAATAATTTCGATGGAATCCATATCTTTAATGATATTCCAACGAGTATCTAAATCATTGGTATTGAAAACCAGTACGGTATTTTGAGGCGTAAACCCTTCTCTTCTAACGGGCTTTTGCTTAACCTCAGCATTGGGATCATCATATGCATAATCGACGAGACCTATGACACCAATATGTTCATCCACGGTTTTGAGGAAAATCAATCGTATGGTTTTTTCTCCGTGCGTGTAAACCTGATCATAAATCGATTCCATGCCTAAGCATTTTTGATAAAGGTTTAAAGATTCTTCTATGTCGCGAACAATGAGAGTTGTTCTTCGGAAGACGATGTCTGAATTTAGTGGATTTTTGTTACCCATTTCCAATATAACCAAAAATAATATCTATATAATATCAATAGAATATAGTGATATCAATTGAATTAAAGGTTAAATGTTTTTTAGGATCAGCCTAGCTCTTCAATGAGATTTAAAAGCTCGTCAGTCTTGCTTCTCATAAGCTCAACATCGTCTCTTGATTCAACATTTAAGCGAACCAACGGCTCGGTATTTGACATCCTCAGATTGAACCTCCAGTCACCAAAATCGAGGCTGTAACCGTCTAGGTTTTCAATTTTAGGTTGATGAGAAAGATAATGATCTTTGACTCTTTCAAGCAGCTCCTCTGGATTACTCACGGTTCGATTGATCTCACCACTGACAGGAAACTGATTAATTCTATCTTTTACCAATTCTGTGAGGCTGGATCCACATGCCGATACATTCTCAACAAGCAGAAGCCAAGGTATCATTCCGCTGTCACTGTAATAAAAATCTCTAAAATAATGATGCCCACTCATCTCTCCTCCATAGACTGAGTCATTTTCTCGCATGACTTCTTTAATAAAGGAGTGTCCAGATTTTGAAATTGTAGGCATGCCTCCAAATCGATTCACTTCCTCAATGGTATTCCAGACCAATCTGGGGTCATGGACAATGCTATCTCCTGGAGATTGCTTTAGAAGCTGCTCGCTCAATAAGCCAATCAAGTAATAGTTTTCAATAAAAACACCGTTGGAATCAAAAAAGAAACATCGATCAAAGTCTCCATCCCAAGCTATCCCAAGATCGGCAGAATTTTCTATCACGGCTTTTGAAGTTATATCTCTATTCTCTGGCAATAAAGGATTGGGAATTCCATTTGGAAAACTCCCATCGGGTTCATTTTGAATCTTGGTGATAGTAATAGGCAGTTTTACCTCAAGCATGTCCACAATAGGCCCTGCGCAACCGTTTCCTGCATTCATGACTATGTGCATGGGTTTGATTGAGTTGGGATCTATGAATTCTAGAATTTTCTCAATGTATTCATTCTTTACATTGACAATCTCTATGTCTGGAACAATATTGAGATCTGATTTTGCTGTGTCAGCAATTTTTTTAATTTCACCGAGTCCAGTGTCCAAACTGACCGGTTTTGCGCCTTTGCCCACAATCTTCAATCCATTGTAATCAGCAGGATTATGACTGGCAGTAATCATCACGCCTGCATCGGTGCTCAAGTGATTTGTTGCAAAATATATTTCTTCTGTGCCGCAGAGCCCAATCGAAAATACTTTAGCGCCCTGACTATTCATGCCTTTTGTTAAGGCATTGAGAATATCCATGGATGAGGGTCGGATGTCATATCCAACAACAACTGTTTCGGCTGAAAAATAGGATGCTATTCCAACGCCTATCCTAAAGGCAACATCTTCATTTAACTCAGAGGGTATCCTGCCTCTGACATCGTAGGCCTTGAAGCAGGATATTTCCATAATCTCTAGTTAAGCGGCTGTTCGTAGTATGGGAAGAAAAGGTACATGACAATTGTGCATATGATCAAGGTTAAGATCATCACTGGTAGACCTTTTTTCGCCCACATGAGGGGCGTGATTGCCATGCTCTTGTCGCCCGTATCTCTCGCGAGTCTTTCTGAAACGGTCACAATAAACACATTCGCCGTTGAGCCAATGTGAGTTCCATTGCCACCCATTCCAACTCCCAATGCAAGACACCACCAAAGTGCAGCAGCATTTATGCCTTGAGCTTCGAGTGACATGATGATCGGTATCATGGCAGCCGTGAATGGAATGTTATCGATCGCAGCTGACATAATCGCGGCAACCCACATGAGAATAATGCATGCGAGCAAGAAATCTTCTTTCACAAAAGGAATGATGAATGTTCCGAGATACTCCAAGAAACCACTCCCTTCAACCCCGCCTACAATCATGAAAAGCGCAATGAAGAACATCAACAATGGTATCTCGACATCGTGCATGATGTCCTCGAGTTCCAGATGTTTTTGTAGAAATACTAAAGCAAGGAGTCCTGCACCAGCGACCATCCATGGATCCCAGTGGATGACATTATGAATCACAAAAAGAACGACCATGGCGCCCAATACAAATAAGGACTTATTCCATAATCCCTTGTCTTTGTATTCCAATGTTTCAGTAAATTGACCCTCAGCTTTTATATCCAGTTCTTTTTTAAAAAGAACCCTCATAAACAACAAGGTCGCAATCCATGCGATAGCAACAATCGGTCCCATCTTTTCCAAAAAAGGCATGAAAGCGATGTCTTTTGCTGAACCAATCATTAGATTAGGGGGATCACCAACTAACGTAGCAACGCCGCCGGTATCCGAAAGAAGCGCAGCAGCCATCAAGTAAGGAATTGGAGTGACTTTCATTTTCTGACAGATCAAAACAATCAAAGGCCCGAATATGACCACCGTGGTGACATTATCAAGAAGCAAGGAGATGAAGGTAACGGCTGTACCAATCAAAGCCAACATAAGAAATTGCCTGCCTTTTGCAAACCGACCTATTTCATATGCCAATACTTCAAAGCCGCCTGTCTTGATCATGATTGCGACAATGCCCATCATCGCTGCAAGAAGAAAGACCACATTCCAATCAACCGCCTGGAAAGCACAACTTGGACTATAAAATCCATACATTTGCCCCACTACAACCATGGTTCCTGCGCCAAGCATCGCCACTTTTACTCTGTGAAATCCATGAAGTGTCTCTGTAAAAATTCCAATGAAACTTATTGCTAGAATGATTCCCGAGATAAGCATCCCTTGATTCATTGCCGTTGGTATTGCTTCAACTGTGCATTGCGCCATTTCTGCTGCTGCCATTATCCAAACTCCTGAGAAATAAAATAAAGACTAGATTTTAATACAAATTTTTAGAAAAAGTTACCATTTAAGCTTCTTATTCGATGCTTTTGAAAGCTTCTTGATATAGGTTGAATGTGCTTCTTTTTGATCAGTGCTTGATGATATATGGATAATTTTTCTTTTTGTATAATCAAATCTTTCAGTTGAAGAATCAATATCGCGAGACTCTTCATCCTCTTTAGAGAAAAATCCGACCTGACCGCCGGTCATTAAAAGATAAACTCTGGCAAGAAGTTTTGCATCGATCAAAGCTCCGTGAAGATCTCTCGATGTGCCATCAACTTCATATCTATTGATCAGAGCATCCAAGCTGTTTCTTTGTCCAGGATGTTTTTCTCTCGCGATGGTTAAAGAATCTGTAATCTGACAAAGGTCTTGCAATCGATCTTTGTAGCCTAAAAGCTCCAACTCCTTATTGATGAAAGATGAATCAAATGGAGCATTGTGCATGATGACTTCTGCACCCTCAATATAGTCGATGAATTCAGTCAATACTTCAGAAAATTTTGGCTTATCCGAAACAAAATCATCGGTGATTCCGTGAATTGGAATTGTTGCTGGATCAATCTTTCGATCTGGATTGAGATAGGTTTGGTAATCATTTCCAGTCAATTTCCGATCAATGATCTCAACCACCCCAATCTCAACGATGCGATGCCCAGACTCTGCAGAGATGCCGGTGGTTTCTGTATCGAGAATAACCTGTCTCATGATTCCTTCAACATGTCGTCTAGACCCTTGTTCGCTAGCATGTCTGCCCTTTCATTGAATTCATGTCCCGCATGGCCTTTAACCCAGTACCAATTGATTTTATGATCATTTGTAAGTGCATCCAATTGAACCCAAAGATCCGCATTCAAAACAGGCTGCTTTTTTGAGTTCTTAAATCCATTCGCCTTCCATTTGATGATCCATTCTGTGATTCCCTGCATGACATACTTGGAGTCCGTATAAAGATCTATTTCGCATGCTTCGTGAATTGATTCAATTGCCTTGATTGCCGCCATCATCTCCATTCGGTTATTCGTAGTATTGGCCTGACCCCCTGATATTTCTTTTTCATGCTGATCAAATTTAAGTAAAGCACCCCATCCACCTGGCCCAGGGTTACCTCTGCATGCTCCATCCGTGTATATTTCAATCCTTTTCATTCGTCTCATTAAAAATTTGAAATCCAGCTATCCATTTTAATGTAAAATGTGCAAGTTGTATTCTAGAACTAAATAGAAGACTTATAAATTCATAATTAGGGGAACCAAAATTGGGAATCTTAGAAGGAAAAAGAGCTTTAATAACAGGAATAGCAAGCAATCGCTCCATTGCTTATGGCGTTGCAAAATGCATGCACCGTGAAGGCGCTGAATTGGCTTTTACATACCAAACGGAAAAGCTTAAACCTAGGGTCGAAAAAATCGCCGCAGAATTTGGGTCTGATATCTGCGTAGAAATGGAGGTCTCTTCGGATGATTCAATTTCAAAAGCATTTGATGATCTAAAAACCAGTTGGATGAACTTTGACGTCTTGGTTCACTCAATAGCATTTGCTCCCACAGAAGAACTCAAAGGGTCTTTCATTGAGTCTGTCACGAGAGAGGGATTCAAGACCGCTCATGAAATCAGCTCTTTTAGCTTTGCTGCGATGGCAAAAGAGGCAAAATCAATGCTGAATGAACATGCATCACTGATGACAATGACTTATCTAGGCTCTGTGCGATCAGTGCCTAACTACAATGTGATGGGACCAGCAAAAGCCAGCTTAGAATCTTCCGTGCGCTTCATGGCAGCTGATCTTGGCCCAGATTCTATTCGAGTGAATGGGATTTCTGCAGGTCCTATAAAAACGCTGGCAGCAGCGGGTGTCAGTGGTTTCAGGTCTATGCTAAAGCATGTTGAGTCAAAGACATCTCTTAGAAGGAATGTCACCATTGAAGATGTGGGCAATACCGCTGCATTCTTGGGTTCTGATCTCTCATCCGGAATGACAGGAGAAATACTTTATGTTGACGCCGGCTATCGAAATCTAGGAATGAATTTTGATATGGAATAGGTTTGTATTAAAGATCAAACAATCCTTCATATAAACCGGGTTCAATAAACACCTCTGCATTATCTCTCAACGATTGAGCGAGTCCATCAAGATCTTGCGAGCCGTATTGTTCAGATAAATCTGACTTTGCATCGCTTCTCTCTTGATCCGAGAACAAACTTAAATTCCCTATATCTACAGAAGAAACTTTTGCCAAATAAACATTGTCCAACTCTGAGAAGACAACAATTTGCTGATTGATAAGGTCTTTGTTTAATGAAAAGATCGCATCAGACAATCCTTTGGAATAGTTTGTTGAGTTTCTGAGGATTTGAAAATCTTCTACCTGTATCCCATCGCGCTCTGATAAATCATCAAAAACCAACGACTCATTATTTTTGAGCTCATCGGCATAATCATTGGCAAGTCTCATGGCTTCTTGATTCATTATGAAACTTTGAATGTCATTCTGGACTTCAGCAAAATCTCTGGTTGAAGGCAATCTATGTGCCTTTGCTCTGGCAACAATCACACTGTCGCCAATCTGAAAAAGTGGGGTATTTTCTCCAAGTTCAATTGAACCCGGACTGAAAAGAATATTGACCATTTCAGGATCTTGATGCAAGAAAGTGGCCCCCGTTCTAGTGAACGCATCTAGATTATTTTTTTCTAGACTCATTTTCTCAGCCACCGTTGAAAGCTCGTTGTATGCTTGAAGCGTAAGGTCTGCCATCTGATCAGCCAACTCAAATAGCTCCTCTTCTGCTAATAATCTTGAGTATTCAAGCTCAAGCTCATATTCGATGTCTTCATAAGCTTGCTGTTGTCCAGGCTTGATGTCATCCATTCTGATCAAGTGATATCCAAAGTCTGTTTTAACAGCTTCAGAAATATCTCCGACATTCATGGAGAATAAGGCGCTCTCAAACTCTGGAACAAAAAGGCCTGTTTCAGCCCAACCTAAATCTCCGCCTTGTGCTGCTGAACCTGGATCATCAGAATACTGCTTGGCAAGCTCTTCAAATGTTTCCGTGTCAAATTTTGACTGAATTTCTTTGATTAAGTCGGCTGCTTGCTCATCGGTTGTGTCTTCATCAATTGCTACAAGAATATGGCTTGATTTTCTCTCCTCATTGGATACGAAACGATCAAGGTTATTTTCATAGTAGTCTCTTATGTCATCGCCACTAAATTGAACTTGTTGAGCAACATCCTCAATATTGATTTCGAGGTATTCGACATCCACCTCTTCATTGCTTTGAAACAGATCGAGATTATTTTGATAGTAATCGTTGATCTCTGATGGATCAATATTGACCTGATCCATAAATCGAGACGAATCAATGATCAGCATTTGTCCTGATCTCTCTTGCATTTGCAATTCAATGAATTGGGTAAATTCTGCATTTGTCATGAATGCCGTTTCAATTAGACCCCTTCTTAATTGATTAATTTCCAGTTGAAGCCTTAGATCGTTTTCAAATTGATCGACAGAAGCACCCTGACTGGCAAGTATTGCTTCATAATTTTGACGATTAAAGACACCGCCCACCTGGAAGCTTTCATTGTTACGAATTAGTTCGGCGACATATTCTGGGCTGACTCTGTATCCACTATTGGATAGGTAATCAAGGAGTAAACGTCTAATGATTAAATCTTCGCCAGCCGACTCTTTGATGGTCTGCTCAAGCACTTCTGGGACTTCATCACCAAGAAGATCTTGAAATTCAGCCAATTTGTTCGAGAACTCTTCTTGGAATTCAAACAAAGTGATCTCCTCGCCATTCACTGTGATGACCACATTGTCTTGAAGCGGAGTTTGATCCATGTTTCCAAAACTGATGATCAGTGTTAAGGACAACAAGCCGATGAAAACAATTGCGATCCAACCGGTAAATTTATCTCTTATAGTTTGAAGCATTATCAGTCCTTACTGGATGGATTCAAATAAACCAGCAGCACCCTGTCCGCCACCTACACACATTGTGACAACACCATATTTGGTTTTCCTTCGAATCAGTTCTCTTATCAAGCAACCGGTCAAGCGCGATCCTGTCATACCGAATGGATGTCCGACTGCGATCGAGCCTCCATTGACGTTTAATATGTCACTGGGTATACCCAAGTGATCTCTGATATAAACCACCTGTGATGCAAATGCTTCATTTAGCTCCCATAGATCAACATCGTCTTGAGAGAGTCCTGCCGATTCAAGCAGCTTGGGAATGGCATAGATTGGACCAATACCCATTTCGTCAGGCTCACAACCAACGACAGAGAAACCTCGGAAATAAGCCAAAGGCTCTAAACCGAGTTGCTCAGCCTTTTTTTCACTCATCACCAACGTAACGGATGAACCATCTGAAAGTTGTGATGAATTTCCAGCTGTGACTGTTCCATTTTCTGGATCAAAAAAAGGTTTGAGAGAAGAAAGTCCTTCAATATTTGTATTCGGTCTATTGCAATTGTCTCGATCAACAACAGTTTCAACATCGCTCTCTTCACCCGTTTCTTTATCGAAAACTTTCATGATCGTTTTCATCGGGACAATTTCATCATCATAGATACCGGCGTCCTGAGCAGCTGCGCATCTTTGTTGACTGGATAAAGCATACTCATCTTGTGATTCTCTTGTGACTTTGTATCGCTTTGCTACTGTTTCAGCTGTATCCCCCATGGCATGATAAATCCCTGGCTTCTTCTCCTTAAGCGTCTCATTCTCAAACATATGCATATTGATGTTATTGGGTTGAGTCGTGCTTATAGATTCAACTCCACCAGCCATAATACAATCTGCAAAGCCACTCTGTATCTGAGTTGCAGCCATTGCAATGGTCTGGAGTCCAGATGAACAGAAACGATTGACTGTCGTTCCTCCAACTGAAATAGGTAGATTTGATAATACCGCAGATGTCCTCGCTATATTGCTGCCCTGCGAACCTTCAGGATAACCGCAACCCAAAATCACATCTTCAACCATACCCGGCTCCACCTGAGGGTGCCTTTCTAATAATGTATTGATGAGATGAGCCGTCATGTCATCAGCTCGGGTTTGATTAAACCCACCTCTGTATGACTTTGCTAAACCTGTTCTTAGACTATCTACAATTACCGCTTGATTCATTTTTTACCCAAATACTATTTATATCTTTTTAGATCTGGCGGAGTGGACGGGATTCGAACCCGCGACCTCCTGCGTGACAGGCAGGCATTCTAACCAAGCTGAACTACCACTCCGTAATTGATCTAATCGTGTCAAGATGACACAGTTTAAAAATCATAGTTTATCTGTCAATAATTTATTACAGTAAAACAGAATTTAATTATCTCACATGTATCTAGAATAAACTTTATTATCAAGCCTCGAATTTATGAAAAAACGCCAATCACTGTTCAAAATTCATCGTTGGATTGGTCTTATTGCTGCTTTATGGCTCTTTCTTCTTGGTATCACAGGAATTCTTCTTGATCACGACGAATGGAGATGGCTAAGGCAGACTGAAGTGCCGGAAAGCTGGCTATCTTCATCTATGATGAGATATCTTCCAGCGACTGTTATGCGTTATGTGGTCGTTGATAAGAAAGATTCAAATCATTGGATAGGTGGATCAGAAAGAGGTTTATGGAAAACAACTGATCGTGGACTGAATTGGAATAAGTTGCACTTTCCGAACAGCCAACATCCGCAAGTGAATCGACTGGCAAAAATGAATTCGGATGATGATCAAACCATCGTCTTGGCAACCGATGACGGTTTGTGGATGATGAAAGGTCTGAATTCCAATATAGAAAGACTTGCATTACAAGGAAGATTCATAAACATGGTCTCACCTGGTTCCAATGATGATGAGGTCATTGGTGTTGATAATTTTGAAAAGATATTTAGGCTCAACATCAATCAACCATCCAAAATAGAATTTATTGACCTCGATAAAACAAGAATCATCGGTCTGCCGGAACATGTCAACATGTATAAATTTCTCTTCGATCTTCATTTTGGTTATGGGTTGTTCTCAAGAAAATTCTCTACATGGATCAATGATTTTGGTGGCATTGCGCTCATGATTCTTTCCATGACTGGGTTTCTCAGTTGGTATCTACAAAGAAGATGGAGGCGAAACAAACATCAAGCGCCATCAAGAGATAAAAGGATATTACTTTCTAAATCAATCTATAGAATGCATGCACCAATTATAGGATTACTAGGCATCATTCCAATAATTTACCTGTCAGTGACGGGGATACTTTTCAACCACATACTCACATTCATCGATTGGGGAGAGAAGATCGATATGGAGCGATCAAAATTACCTTACGTCTGGAGATATGAATCTATAAAAGGTGAAATTGATCAATTGGTTACTTACCCTGATTCACCTGAAAGAATGAGTATCTCAACACGTTACGGAATCCTAAACACAAAAGACGGTGGTCTAACTTGGGTCAGAGACCCAATTACTGGTCCAGAGAGGGGGCAACTCTTTAGAGCCGATGATCATGTTTTTTATAGCAATAACCTCAGGCAATTCTTCACAAAAAGGGATGGTGAGAATAAATGGATAAAAATGACCGGTATACCCACAATCATGTATGACGCAGAATTTTATAATGATGAACTTATGATCAAAAATAGTCGTGGCTTCTTCAAAGAAAAAGAGGGGTATCATTTTGAAATGGATGAAATGAAACATCCCAACTTGAAAGCTGCCACTCTATATCTTTTTATGATCGAGATTCATACTGGGAATGTCATTCACCCTCAATTCAAATGGATCAGTGATCTTTTTACAATCATGGGCATCATTATGGTGATTACTGGACCCATTCTTTGGTTGAGAAGAAAGTGGTAAAACTAAGCTAATTGTCGCTTCTTATTGTCAAAATAAATCACAAGTCCTGACAACAACCAGAGTATAACTATAAAACCAAAAAACGACATCAGTACACCACCAATTCTCCCGAAGTACTTGCCGCTATGGATCGGTAGCAAATAGTTTCTAACCCCCTCTCCCTTCTGAGTCTTTCCAGCCGCATAAATACCAAGAACTTCCCCGGTCATGCCTTCAATCACAACGTCTTGTCTAAACATCTGTTTATCAAAGAAAGCAAACCAGTAGTTTGGGCTATGTGCACCTGCATATGAGTAAGCAGCCAAGTGGTATTTATTTGATATAACAGACCTTGCAGTCTCAAGAGCAGAATCAGGGTCAACTACAGTTTTTTCCATTTTCATATGTGCACTATCCGTATGATCTGTCTTCATCATGTTCGCAAATACAGACAAGTTATCCTCTCGGTCTTGCCAATGAACATAACTCATAGCGATCCCGCTTAAAGATGTAACGATAAGAAAGAGAGAAGCCAAAAATCCAAGGCTGCGATGCAGGCGATTGATCAAAGGGAGGTGCTTTGCTGTTTTTCTTGTTTTAAAAAAGAGATACATTCCAGAAATACACATCAAGACCGTAGCCAAACCCAAAATAAAAACTATGTAAAATCCGGCATCTCCAAACATTATCCAACGATGAAGCACGGTCATTGTTCCGACCCAACCTGATCCCTTTGGTGTGTGTTCATCAAGTATTTCTTGTTTGTATTGATCATAGTTCACAAACAAACTTGACTCATGGAGATTCTCTGGATTTCTGCCGCCCATCAAAATATATGCTGTACTCTCACGATTCGGTGGAGGGACCATCACATGTGCAATATTAAACTCAGGTTCAAGCTCATTCATTCGGCTTTTAATCTGACTTGGGCCTGCAGGCTCGCTATTTGCATCAACTTTGTAGTAATCAGCGTTTGACCACTGCATCAGTAAGCGACTTTCTTGTGCGATGCTTCCAGATGTCACTTGAAAGACAATGAATAAACCAAGCACAAATGCCAGCCAACGATGAATAAACTTAATTGTCTTCCCTTTCATTAATTTACTCCCCTATAATGAAAACCATTAATTAATTATATTCTTATCATAATCATGGAAACAACTACAGTAGAAGAAAACAGCATCAGCTGGAAATGCAAGCATACATGGAAAAGAGCATCCATTAATACACTATGGTGTCTTCTGGGCTGCTCCATAGGTGACTTTGGAACAATCTATTTTTTTCAAGTAACGGGGAACCCTTGGGAATTTTCCGTTGTTTTAATCATGAGCCTAGCAATCATGAATGGATTGATCACATCCATCATGCTTGAGACATTTATTCTCTCAAGACAAATGATCCTTAAAGAAGCTTTCAAGGTTGCAATTGGTATGTCTCTTATTTCAATGATTTCAATGGAGATAGCCATGAATGTTGTCGATGTGCTATTAACGGGTGGAGCCATGCTTACATGGTGGGTGATTCCGTTTATGCTCTTGGCAGGTTTTATTACGCCGCTGCCATATAACTATTTTAGACTAAAAAAATACGGCAAAGCTTGTCATTAGATTTATCAGGAGAAACCACGTGAGATTATTATTTCTAATAGTTTTTATGTTTACATCAAATATCTATGCTGGACACCATTCCACAAATAAAGACGAACAAATTGTTTTCTTATTGGATCTAGAGGTTATAGAAGGAAAGCAAAATCAAGTGGATGATTTGATTGATAGACTGGTAGAAAATGTCAAAAAGACAGAGTCAGATACCATTGCTTACGAATACTATGCCTCATCTGCAGATAGAATCTTCCTTTATGAGGTATACAAAAATCATGACGCTGCAGAATTTCACGTTGATCAATTCATGCAAGGCTCACTAATGCCTATATTTGTGGATACTTTTAATGTTGTTACGTTTGAGGTATTGGGTAGTACATCCGATGTGCTTAAGGAAAAAATGAAAGACTTTACACAGGATCATCGCCCAAAGACAGACGGGTTCAAGCGATAGATCTCTAAGTAAGCATCATATAAACTTTTCTGATCGTCTCTTTAACTTCGGCCGTCCCCTTCCAACCCTTTGGAAAAACAAAGCTGTCCCCTGCTCTTACCTCTGTTACTTGACCAGATTCAGATGTCAGCACCCAATGGCCTTTAAGGATATGACAGAACTCAGTGACATCAAGATCCAGTTCCAATACTCCAGGTTCACATTCCCATGTACCCGCAAAAATATCCTCTCTATCAAGAAACCCGGAATCTGTCTGCATTGGCAGTTCGCCAATCGGTTCACCGAATGATTCTGCCTTCTTGAGGTCATCTAGATTCAGACACTGGTGTTGTGATTTAATTTCTGGCATTTCATTTACTCCTTATGGTTTTATTATCAACTAATGTCGATGTGGCTCGCCATCACCATGGCTATGCATCTTGGGCGATTCTGATAGTATCTTTTGTAGTTCAGAAATAGATTTCTGAGAGTCGCCGCTGATATTGGATTGATCATATTCCCAATCCTCATGAATATGACTGTGCTCATCCTCATTAAAAGGGAATTCATCCTTAAAAGCACTGTGTTGATAACCGTGCAGTTGCATGTTTAGAAGAAAAAAACCTGCAAGGATCAAAAAAACATTTGAGGCATTACTGAATCTTATAAATGAATCTGTTTTCCTCCAAAATGAAAGGCAAATGAGCATGATGCTCAGAGCAGCAATTTGACCAAACTCAACGCCAACATTGAATGAGAGAATTCGGAGCAATAGGCCCTCTTCAGCCAATGGCAACATTTGTAATCGGGTGGATAAGCCAAACCCATGAATCAAACCAAAACCAAAAACCATCCAAAGTAAATTCGGAGAGTTGGTATTCAAATACTTCTTAAAACCGTCAAGATTGTCAAAAGCCTTATAAATGACTGTCAGTGCAATGACAGCATCAACCAGATAGTAATTTGCCTGAATCTGATAGAGCGTTGCAAAAATAAGTGTTATTGAGTGACCAATCGTGAAAGCGGTGATAAATTTTACTATTTCTCTAAAACTAGTTAAGAAAAAGATCACGCCAAATAAAAAAAGCAAATGATCATAACCTGTAATCATGTGAGTGGCACCTAATTCAATATATTCCCAGTAACTGGCCTCTAATGCCTTGACCTTGTCTGCCTCGGACATGCCATGAGCAAAAATATTTATAGAAGTAGTAAAGCAAACTAAAGCTAAAAGAATTCTTTTCATAATGTCCTCAAAGAAACATCTGGTGGGTGCTGACGGGATCGAACCGCCGACATTCGCCTTGTAAGGGCGACGCTCTACCAGCTGAGCTAAGCACCCATGCATGATGACGTAGTATATTATCCCAGTTTAAAAAAGATAACATCAAAATTTATCCTCGCTTAATTCAGATAAGATCTCCTTTTTATGCTCGTCTCTTTTCGGGATTCTCCCAATATTTTCATTAGCACTATCATCAAATCGAGGTGCTGGTGCAGCTTGTATGAGGCCATCGCTATCTACCCATATATTTCTATGCTTAATATGTGGATTATTTTTTGATTGCATTGGGCTTAAAACAGGAGCAACACATGCATCTGACTGGTCAAATATGTCGGTCCACTCTTTCAATGTTTTCTTTGAAAAATAATCTTCAAGTATCTCTTTCATTTCATCCCAGTATTCTTGATTGAGCTGTTCTTGGAACTTTGGATGGTTAGACAGTCCAAGCTTATCTATGAATTCACTGTAGAACTTGGATTCTAAAGACTGGACTGAGATCCAGAGATTATCTGAGGTTCTATAGCATCTACTCCAAGGAGGCCCATCCAAAAGACTCTTGCCTCTGTCCTCGCTATACATTCCAGTGTTTTGCAATGACATAAATAGATTCATCATGTGTGCAGATCCATCAACGATGGCCGCATCAACGACTGAACCACGCCCTGATGCTTTCGCATTCAATAATGCTGAAAGTACACCAATGACTAGGTAAAGCGCTCCTCCGCCGACATCACCGACCAAAGCAGGAGGAGTAAATGGAGGCGAATCCGGGTGAGAGGCATACCAAAGCGCTCCAGAAAGTCCAATGTAGTTCAAATCATGTCCAGATTGTTTTGATTTAGGTCCATCCTGACCCCAGCCCGTCATTCTTCCATATACCAACGAAGGGTTTTGATTCAGATCATTGGGACCCAATCCTAGCTTTTCCATCACACCGGGTCGAAAACCCTCTATCAATACATCAGATGTACAAATTATTTTTTTAGCTATCTCTAATTCCTCTGGGTTTTTAAGATCTAATTCTATTGAACGTTTACCACGGTCAAGAATATTCTTAGGATTTGAAAACACTGATTTATTTTTCCGATGAATCACTGTAACGTCAGCACCAAGATCTGCAAACATCATCCCAGCAAATGGTGTCGGACCAAGGCCCTCAATTTCGACAATTTTTATACCTTTGAGCATAGTAATTAAAGTACCAAATTTTGTTGCATAAGGATAAAAAAAAGGGGCTTTGCAGCCCCTTTTAAAACATGATGTTTATTTTTTAGTTACAAGCGTCTTTAAGTGCTTTACCAGCCTTAAATTTAGGCACATTGCTTGCTTTAATTTGGATTGCTTCACCAGTTGCAGGATTGCGTCCCATTCTGGCAGCTCTATGGCTTACAGAAAAAGTACCAAATCCAACTAGTGCACAAGAACCACCGCTTGCAAGTTCGCCAGCTACTGCTGATGTCATTGCGTCAATGGCTCGTCCAGCGTCAGCTTTAGATAGTCCTGTGCTTGCTGCTACTGCATCAATAAGTTCACCTTTATTCATGTTGTTACATCCTATATATGTTTTTTTTGTTAAATCCTCTGAAAACTAGTGTTTACCGAAGATCCCCTGTTCAAAGTTTTTAACGACCTGGAACATACAATTTATACCAGTCCTTTGAAACCCTTGTCAATAAAGGGTTTCAATATTTTTTTACAAATTAATGAGGAAGGTTCTTTTCAGATGATGCTTTTGGCTTGGTTGATTGCCTTGATTTTGAGCTTTCAATCTTGATTTCTGGCATTCTTTCAAGGGCAATTTCTAGTACCTGATCAATCCACTGAACAGGAACGATTTCAAGCTTATCCTTTATGTTTTTAGGTATCTCAGAGAGATCCTTCTTATTCTCTTGAGGGATGATTACAGTTTCAATCCCACCTCTGTGAGCCGCGAGTAATTTTTCTTTTAATCCACCGATAGGCAATACTTCTCCTCTTAGGGTAATTTCTCCCGTCATGGCAACATTTGCTTTGACGGGAATATCCGTCAAAGATGAGATCAATGCTGTGCACATACCAATGCCCGCACTTGGCCCATCCTTAGGCGTGGCGCCCTCTGGGACGTGAATATGCATATCCATTGCCTGATGAAAATCCTCTTTAATTCCTAAAGCTTTGGTGCGACTTCTGACCACTGTTGTGGCTGCTTGAATTGACTCTTTCATTACGTCTCCAAGCCGACCTGTATTGATTAATTTGCCTTTACCCGGGATCGCTGTGGATTCAATTGTAAGAAGCTCTCCCCCAACTTGTGTCCAAGCCAATCCAGTGACTTGTCCGACCTGATTATCTTTCTCTGCGATGCCGTATTTAAATTTTTGTACCCCAAGGTATTTATCAAGGCTGCCAGGTCTAATATGAACGGTCACGTCTTTCGCCTTCATAACCAATGATTTCACTACTTTCCTAGCGATTTTAGCGATTTCACGATCTAAGTTTCTGACGCCGGCTTCCCGTGTATAGTGACGGATAATTGAAAGAATTGCGCTATTTGTGATTTTGATTTCTGAATCCTTGAGGCCGTTTGCTTCTGTTTGCTTCTTAACCAAATATCTCTCAGCAATGTTCATTTTTTCATCTTCTGTATACCCTTCTATACGAATCACCTCCATTCTATCCAATAGAGGTGGAGGAATATTAAGTGTATTTGCCGTGCAAATGAACATAACGTCAGAAAGATCAAAATCCACTTCCATGTAATGATCATTGAATAATGTATTTTGTTCAGGATCTAATACTTCGAGAAGAGCAGATGATGGGTCGCCCCTAAAATCCATCGACATTTTATCAATCTCATCAAGTAAGAAAAGAGGATTTCTCACACCTACCTTATTTAGGTTCTGCATAATCTTGCCTGGCATAGCCCCAATGTAGGTTCTCCTATGCCCTCTGATCTCTGCTTCATCCCTGACACCACCAAGAGACATTCTCACAAATTTTCTTCCCGTTGCTCTCGCAATACTTGCTCCCAATGATGTTTTCCCAACTCCAGGAGGTCCAACCAAACAAAGAATTGGCCCTTTGAGTTTTTTCACCCTTTTTTGTACTGCTAGGAACTCGATAATTCTCTCTTTTACAGTCTTTAGACCATAATGATCCTCGTCTAGAATTTCATGAGCTTGATCCAAAGATACTTTGGCTTTTGTTTTCTTTTTCCATGGCGCAGAAAGTAAAACATCTAGAAAATTTCTAACCACTGTGGCTTCAGCAGACATAGGAGACATCATTTGAAGCTTCTTAAGCTCAGATGAAGCCTTTTCATCAGCCTCTTTTGTCATACCAGACTTTTTAATTTTATCTTCAAGCTCATCAAATTCATTGGTTGCATTATCCAAATCACCCAGCTCTTTCTGAATGGCCTTCATCTGCTCATTGAGGTAATACTCTTTCTGACTTTTTTCCATCTGATCTTTAACGCGACCTCTGACTTTTTGTTCGACTTCAATCATGTCGATCTCAACCTCAATTAAACCGATGACGTATTCAAGTCTCTCTTTAATATTAATTTGCTCTAAGATCTTTTGTTTCTCATCAAGCTTGAGAGACATATGAGCGACAATGGTATCCACGAGTCTTCCGCTCTCCTTGATGCTTGCTAAAGTGCTAACAACTTCTGCTGGAACTTTCTTGGTCATTCTGACATAGCTTTCCACCTGAGAAATCATGGTTCTTCTTAAGGCCTGAATATCCTTATTGTTTTCATCACCATGCTCATTGAGAGGACAGTAATCTGCTTTGAAATACTCATCCGATTGAATATCCAAGAGATCAACCCTTGATACTCCCTCAACAAGCAACTTCACTGTTCCATCAGGCAGAGTGACCAGTTGCAAAATATTTGCGAGTGTACCCACGGTGTTGATATCCTTTATCGATGGATCATCAATGTCTGATCTTTTTTGTGACGATAGTAGTATTTTTTTATCCTCGCTCATCGCGTCTTCCAATGCGAGTTTTGATTTTTCTCTACCAACAAAAAGAGGGATTACCATATGAGGGTAAACCACCACATCCCTTAGAGGGAGCAAGGGTTTATCCATGACGATATCAAGTGAAATATTTTCTTTGTTTTCAGGCATCTTTTTTCTTCATTTTCATATTAATTTATTTATATGGGTAAAAATAGCTTTTTCAAGCTTGAGCCTGCACTTGTTACTTGTGAGGTTAATTAATTACTTTGTGCCAGTCCTTTTTGCAGGCTGAGATTTGATCTCGTCAGTCTTATTGGATGGCTCAGAATCATTCGAAATAACCACAAATGGTTTTGATTTATTAACAACAAATTGCTCATTCACCACCACTTTATCCAATTTCTTCTCATGCGATGGAATTTCATACATGGTATCCAGTAGTGTCTCTTCAAGAATAGTCCTTAAGCCTCTTGCGCCTGCTTTTCTTAACATGGCAAGCTCCGCGATCTTAATGAGAGCCTCTGGTAGGAACTGAAGTTTCGTATCTTCCATAGAAAATAATTTCTGGTATTGCTTGATCAGTGCATTCTTAGGTTCTGTGAGGATTCTAACCAATGCTTCCTTGTTTAGCTCATGCAAAGTTGAAACAATGGGAAGTCTGCCTACGAATTCAGGGATCAGACCATATTTTATCAAATCTTCTGGTTCCACTTTCTCAAAAGCAGCTCCTAGATCAGTTTGCTCTTCAGAATCTTTAACTTCTGCCAAGAAGCCGATGCCTGGTCTATTGGTTCTGTGCTCTATTACTTTCTCTAAACCTGAGAAAGCACCGCCGCAAATGAATAAAATATTAGAGGTATCAACTTGAATAAATTCTTGTTGAGGATGCTTTCTTCCACCCTGGGGTGGCACAGATGCAGTCGTTCCCTCAATCAATTTCAACAGTGCCTGCTGAACGCCCTCTCCTGAAACATCACGAGTGATTGATGGGTTATCTGTTTTCCTGGAAATCTTATCGATCTCATCGATATATATAATTCCTTTTTGAGCACGATCAACATCGTAATCACAATTCTGCAGGAGCTTCTGAACAATATTTTCAACGTCTTCACCAACATAACCTGCTTCGGTGAGCGTTGTCGCATCTGCGATTGCAAAAGGGACATTCAAAACACGCGCAAGCGTTTGAGCCAATAACGTCTTGCCTGATCCGGTTGGGCCAATAAGCAAAATATTGCTCT
>Ga0315316_10000560_pt1 | contig 24804 bp, 21 predicted proteins | sample M160m3416metaG_FD_203702 | JGI IMG/M metagenome (GOLD analysis project Ga0315316, IMG submission 203702) | Ammonia-oxidizing marine archaeal communities from Monterey Bay, California, United States - M1 60m 3416 | ecosystem: Environmental > Aquatic > Marine > Intertidal zone | place: USA... | reverse complement strand
TTGGTTCTATTCGTCAGTTTAGTTCAGATAAATACAAAACTAAAACTGTTTGTCTAAGATATGGGAATGTTGTTGCAAGTAGTGGATCTGTGATACCCTTATTCATCAATCAAATTAAAAATAAACAAAAAATTACAATAACAGATCCAAGAATGACTCGATTTAGTTTAACAATGAATGAAGCAATAGAATTTATTGTTTCAAGTACTGAAAAATCTGTTGGTACAGAAGTTTTTGTGCCAAAAATGAGAGCATATAATATAATGGATCTTAAAGATGCGTTAATTGAATTATTTGGAGATGCAGAACATAAAATTATACAAAGCAGACCTGGAGAAAAATTACATGAATTATTGTTAAGTAGATATGAAATACCTACAACAAAAGATCTAAAAGATAGATATGCAATTCTTTATCCTCAGATTTCAGAATTATCATTAGATCTACAAAATCAAATTAATAATAATTACAAAGAATATAAAACTGCAGAAATAAACAATGAATATTCATCAGATAATGTGAAATTACTTTCTAAAGATGAAATAAAAACTATTTTGACTGAATCAAATTTAGTACAGGTGTGATAAAATAGTATGGGACATATAGTTGCAGATTTTTATCATGAAGTCCAATTCCCAGGTCTTTATACACAAGAAGAAGTCATAGGAAAAACTGATGATTTCTATTTAGATGAATTTCTAAAATTGTCTTATCTTCCATTTCAAGGAAAAATTCTGGAAGCTGGATGTGGAACAGGATATACGACACATGTAATTGCAAATTTACGTAGAGATGCAAAAATTACAGGATTAGATTTTTCTAAAGGTTCATTAGAATTTGCTACAAATTTTTCTAAAGAACATAATTATCATAATACTGAGTTTAAATGGATGGATCTACGAGATATTCAAATTCCAGAAAATAGTGTTGATATGTTAATCTGTTCAGGAGTACTACATCATATCAAAGATGAACCAGAAAAAGTATTCAAAAATCTCTGTAAACGTGTTAAAAAAGGAGGAATTGTGATTATTGGACTTTATCATCCATGGGGAAGAGTATCAGTTCATTTTCGTCAGAAATTTTTCAAATTAACTGGAGGAAAATTTCGTAATATGGACCCTAGAATAAGAAATGAAAATTGGACTGAACAACGTAAATTAACTTGGTATAGAGATCAATATGAACATCCATTTGAAGTAGATTATAGTCAAAAAGATTTACTAAAACTATTTGAAAAAGAAAATATTGAATTAGTAGGTTCCATTCCAAAATTTGAAGGTAATAATGCAAATTATGATTTCTATATGCTAACAAAAACAGGTTCTCAGGGCGGATTGTTTATTTTTATAGGTAGGAAATTATAGAAAAAAAAAGGAAGTTAAGTACATGAGTAAATTAAGCATAATTAAGGAAATTTTTGAATTATTAATTAATCGAAGAAAATTTCACATGTTTCCAATAATGATATTATTATTAGCAATGATTGGAGTTACAGTGTTAGCTCAAAGTGGAGCTGTAACATTAATTTACCCTATTTGATATGGATTTCTCTCAACCAAAATTTAAAGCATTAACAGTAACATTTGGACTAAGTTTATGGGTTTTTATTTTCACTTCAGCATCTAATATTTTTTCTATAGAATATTATTCAATTTTTGTAATAGGTATTTTTATAATAACACAAGTTTTATCTAAAAAATTATCTAAAGCTCTTGAAGTTTTTGCAATTATAAATACAAAAATATTTCTAGGAATATTATTTATTTTTGTAATAACAACATATGGTATAATATTTAGATTATTAAAAATAGATGCATTAAGACTAAAAAAACAAAATACAACATATTGGTTAGAAATGAAACAATTAAAAGAATCAAAAAATGGAAAACAGTATTAGAAATTGTATATCTTAGGTATTTCCTGTTATTATCATAATTCTGCTGCATGTATAATTAAAGATGGAGAGGTAGTTGCTGCTGTTGAAGAAGAAAGGTTTACTCGAAAAAAATTTGATGATGGATTTCCTAGTGAAGCAATAGATTATTGTATGAATGAGGCAGGTATCACTACAAAAGATCTTGAATGTGTTGCATTTTATGATAAAAGTATTTTAAAATTTGAGAGGTTATTAGATAATTATATTACATTAGCTCCATTAGGACTTAAAAGTTTTCTTAACGTAATACCCAAATGGCTTCATAAGCGAATTTGGGTAAAAGAAGAAATTAAAAAACATCTCAAGTATAATGGAGAAATAATTTTTCCAGAACATCATATTTCTCATGCAGCTTATGCATTTTTTACTTCTCCATTTAATCAATCAGCAATTTTATCAGTTGATGGAGTAGGAGAATGGACAACAACAGCATTTGGAACTGGAAAGAATACATCGATTAATCTTACAAATGATATTAGATGGCCTCATTCTTTGGGATTATTTTATAGTGCTTTTACATATTTTTTAGGATTTAGAGTTAATGAAGGCGAATACAAATTAATGGGTCTCGCATCATACGGTAAGCCAAAATATTATGATCTTATAATGAATAATTTAATTGATGTAAAAGAAGATGGGAGTATCCATTTGAATATGAAATATTTTGCTTATACACATGCTAATAAAATGGTGAATTCAAAATTTGAAGATTTGTTTGATTGTAAAGTTAGAAAAGAAGATAGTGAAATACAACAAATTCATTTTGACATTGGTGCAAGTGCACAATTAGTGCTAGAAGAAATATTATTAAAAATGGTTAATCATGTTTACAAAGAAACTAAATTAGATAATCTTTGTTTATGTGGAGGTGTTGCTTTGAATGGAGTTGCAAATGGAAAAATTTTGAAAGAGGGTCCATTTAAAAAAATCCATATTCCCCCTTCACCAGGAGATGCAGGAAGTGCCATTGGATGTGCAATGTATGCATATTATTCTATTTTTCAAAAAGAAAGAAACATTTCACTTGATAAAGATTCTATGATAAGAAATAATGTGTATATTGGACCTGAATACAACAATGAAAAAATAGAAGAATTTTTGAAATTACATAATATTCCTTATGAAAAATTAGAACATGATCATCTTTTGAAAAAAACAGTTGAATTAATTTCAAAACAAAAAGTTGTTGGATGGTATCAAGGTAGAATGGAATGGGGACCTAGAGCTTTAGGAAATAGAAGTATTCTAGGAGATCCAAGAAGTGAGAAAATGAAGGATATTCTAAATGAAAAAATTAAACATAGAGAAAAATTTAGACCTTTTGCACCAAGCATTCTAGAAGAATATACTTCAGAGTATTTTGATATTGATATATCTAGTCCTTATATGCTACTTGTAGCTAAAGTAAAAAAACCAGAAATAATTCCAGCAATTACGCATATTGATGGAACAGGAAGACTACAAACAGTATCCAAAAAATCAAATCCATTGTACTATGATCTAATAAATGAATTTTTTAACCAAACTGGAGTACCTGTTTTAATTAATACTTCAATGAATGTGAGAGGAGAACCAATTGTAAATACTCCAGAACATGCATTTTCAATGTTATTAAAAACAGATATGGATGCATTAGTTATGGGAAATTATCTTATTCAAAAAGGAGAAAATTAATGTCAGTACAAGTTTCTTATAAAAAACAATTTTTAATTTATATTTTACTAGGAATTATTGTAATTGCATCAGTTGAAGGATTAGTTAGAGGATATGAATTCTCATTTTTGAATTGTCCATTAACAGATTATGATGTATACAGTGAATTAAATTATTTTTATGTAAGACAAATTTGTTTAGATTTTAGATATCTTGCATTTATTGAACCAGATGTAGTTCAATTAAAACCAAATCAACATTTCATGAGTATTAATGTAAATAATGATGGATTTAGAGGTCCTGAAATTACATTAGAAAAACCAAATAATACATATCGAATTTTTGCAGTAGGTGGCTCTACAACTATGGGTCATGCTGCAACATCAGATGAAGCAACATGGCCTGCATTTTTAGAGGAAAAATTCAAGGATGAAAATTTAGGAATTAATGTAGAAGTTGTCAATGCTGGAATAAATGGAGCATATTCATTTTCTGAAACATATCATATTAGAGATAATATTTTAAAATTCGATCCTGATTTAATTATAAATTATGGTGGTGTAAATGACGCAGATGTATGGGTAGAAAATCCTCAAATTAAAACTACAAAGGAGATTGAAGAAGAATATGAGGGATTCAAATTTAAAAATTATCCATTCTATCGAACTCCATTTATGATATTTACTCTTTTCTTTGCTGATGATTATAAAGAAAAAGCATTTCCACCAAAAACAAATCCTCATGATAAAGTTCTAGAAGCATGGAAAAGTAGATGGATCAATTTATGTGAAGAAACAAATGAAAAAGGAGTTAAAAATTTGATAATAGTTCAAGCGGCACTAGGTACAGGTAATAAAAAAATTCTATCACCAGATGAAATAGAAAATTATCCAAGTTCTAATCATGATCTTGAATTTCTAAGAATTTTAGACAGTATGGCTGGAGAATTAAATGAAATTTCAATCACTTGCCATAATACAGGTGATTTAAGAAATATTTTTGATGACGTATCTCAACCGATTTATTGGGATGCATATCATACTGCAGATGTTGGAAATAAAATAATTGCTGAAGAAATATTTGAATTATCATTACCAATTGTATTAGAAGATATAAAAAAATGACACAAGCAAAAAAATTAAATTAATTTATTTAAAATATTTTTTGGATTTTCTTCAGGTATATTATAATGATATTTAAGAAAAGTCAAAGCATTTTCAAATAATGAATTTTTTAAATTAGGATCAAAAATTATTTTTTGAATTTTTTCTGATAATTCATTTAAACCACTTGTAATTATAGCATTAGAAGAATCCAATATATGATTTTCATATTCAGAGAACTTTAATCGGATTACAGGTTTCTGAAAACATAGGGATTCAAACATTGTACTAGAAAATACAGAAACCACCACAGATGAAATTTGAATTAATTCAAAAATATCATTTTGTGAAATTATTATATTGTTATATGGATATTTTTGTAAAATATCCTCATAAATTGAAATATCTTTTTCTCCTGGATGAGGTTTCAATATAATAATAAAATCTTTTTTTCCAGCAAAATTTTGTAATAGATTTTCCCAAATTTGCTCATCGTAATCATAATTACCACCTTCTGTGTATTTACGTTGTAATTTCCCTGTAGTAAATAGTATAACAGATTGATTTTTTTTAATAGAAAGAAAATCTTTGGTTTTTGTACTATCTAATTTAGAACTAATTAAATTCAAATTAAAAAGAGAAGGATTACCAAAAACTTGTAATTTCTCTGATGGATATCCAATATTTGTAAGTAAATCTTTAACGTAATTACCAAAAATCAAAGTAGTATCAGGTAGTGGATAACCAAAAGGTGAGTTATCTGTACAAAATGAAGTTTGGGAATACATAGGACTGTAAGGATAAATGTAACCGTGTTGAACACCTATAGTTTTGATACATAATTTTCGACAAATTGAAATTATTGCCAGTGCAAATGGTCCAGTTTCATAAGGTAAGAAAATTGCTTGAGGTTTTTGCTTTAAAAAATAATTTTTCAAAGAATCAAGTAAATTCAAATAAAAAGGTAAATGTGGTGCAAAAGTCATTTTTTGAAAGAAAAATTCAAGATTAGACCAAAGTGAAATATCATTAATTTTAAACAAATTTCTAAAGTCTGAATCTTTTAAGAGATCGTTATAATTTAAAATGAATTGTCTATGATTATTTGTATTAGATTGAATAAATTGTTCTAATGGAATCCAAGGAATATCATCATCCAATCTTTCAGATAAAATATTGGGTTCACCCAAAAATGTATAATCAAGATCTAATCCTACTAAACGATTCTTATCAATCATATCCATGATAGGTTTTTGGATAAATTCTCCACGTGTAGTCTTTTGAATACTACTATCAAAAATATTACGTCTAAAATTTCCAGAAATAGCAAAAATTATTTTATTTTCAACAGAAGGAATAACTTTATTTTTTTTAATGAATAATTGTTTCCTAATTTTAATTTTATTGTTAGTAATTTTTTCATAACGTTTTTTTTGTAATTTATTGATAAATTTTTTTTTATAAACAGATTTTATAAGATTTTTTTTTGAGTAGTTTAAATTAATATTTTTTTTAACACATATTTGTTTGATCAAATCAAAATTATCAAAATTATCAACTATAGTAATTTGTGATGGATTAATTTTATCAATTAATTTGAAAAATCTATCAACAAAATTTACTAATTTTTTATATTCAGGAACTAGACTTTGATAAATTAACCACCAAAGAGAGGTATCTTCATAAAAAAATAATTCTGGCACATATTTTTCAAATATTTTACAATTTTGAATTCTTTTTAATTCATTAATTGCAATTTTATAATCTTCGCCATGAGGAATTTCAAGATCTTTTTCGCTTACAAAAAGAATATTATTTGTTTTCCCACTTTTGTTACCAAAAATTATTTCCATATTCATTACATCCTATTTTTTGATTTCATTTATTATTAATTTTAATAAATGCCTGGTTTCCTTATCCCAAAGATAAATTAAAGAAACGTATATTGAGGCATATAATAAAATAAATGGTATTATCATTGGTAAAAATTTAAAAATACTTTCTTCATAAATTAAATAATTATCAATTAAAATTAATGATAATATACTTGCTAAAATAGTAACTAGGACATATTTTAGTACATTTTTAATTGGAAATTTAAAAGGATTAGATTTATTCATCATATTCCAATATAATCCAATTATCAGTGCATTTGCACCAACCCCAATAATACCCCACCAAAAAATTACTTCAAAATCAGATGAAGATGACTGAAAAATTAATGGTAAAAAAAGTAATAATGCTATTATGTAAAAAATTCTACCAGATACATCCATCATAGGAACTTTGAATAATTTACTTTTCAAAAACTGTTTAATCTTAGGATCTTTTTGTACATCAACAGTTTCTAACCCTAATAATGAACTTACAAAAAGTGATTGTATTACATATGAAAAATTAATAAAAACCCAGGCATACACAATAATATAAGATTCAAAGTAATTTGGATTAAGAATCCATAATCCAGGTTTTGCAAATACCAAAGCCATTCCAACAATAGGAATTGTAAACAAGAGTGTTCTCTTAAACATCATTACAACATATTCATCTTTTTGCCCAAAAACTAATTTAGGATACAATCCATTTGAAAGATAAGTTGTCATTGAAACTGCATTAATAATTGCTTTTGAAGCACCTAAGTATGCTAGACCACTTACAGAACCAACTATAGATGTGTAAATTAGCACATCAAGATGAATAAATCTATCAGTATTTCCTTGAAGAAGAGGCAACCAAAAATTTTTCAACCATGGTTTTACATAATTAAAATCAAATTTTTCTTTTAATTTTGATCTGATTGAATATGTATAAAATATTACTGAAGATAATTGTGAAAGGATAGTTGTATAAATTGCACCAATAAGTCCCAAATCTAACCAATAAACAAAAATTAAACCAACAGGTATTTTGACAGTTTCAAAAATTAAGAATCCATAACTTGTACTCTGAGGTTTAAAGGCATGTAGAATAGCTTTCATTTCTTTACCCAAATACAAAAGTGGTATCATTAAAGATGATAATAATAATACGTCATAATTTACATCAGTGGTAATTGCAATATAATAAATAATTAATTGGTAAATACCAGTAGCAATTATTGCAAAAATAATATTAGTACCAATTGCAGTAACTGCAACTTTTTCACCTCGTGCAATTTGCCTTGTTGCCCAATAGGAGCTAATAGGATCAAGTATCATAACATAAACAATTAAACTTCCAATTAGACTCCATGCTGCAAATTCATCAACTTCTAATCTTCTTGTGACAATTAATGTAAATATTAATCCAGTAATTACTGTAATCATAACAATTCCAAAAGAAATTAATCCAGCGTAAGTTACTCTAACTTCACTCATGTTAAATCATTTCATTTTGGTTTAAAATAATCATTATATTAAATTTCAAAAAATTCATACACCAATATAATTTTTTTAAAATAGATTAAAAATTAATTGGTAGACAAATTCAAAAATTAGTAAGAAAATAAAGTAATTATTTAAAAGAATTTAAAGACATTAAAATTAATTACAATAATGTATCATTTTGAAATTAGTGAGAAAATTGATACAGAAAAATGGATAAATAATCTGTTAAGAAATGATTATTCAACATTTTATCAAAATCCAGAATATTTAAAAAAAGATTCTACAAGATTTCCTATTTTTGTATATATTTATGATGAAAATAAATCTGTAAAAGGTCAATTGGCATTAACAGTATTAATTCAACAAAGCACGTATTCAACAACAAAATTAAAAAAATATATGAATTTTATTTCAAAAATAGGAAATAGGGCATCCTGGGTGAGTGGACCAATTATTCATAGTGATAATGAATTAGAAAAAAATAAAATTTTAGATTTATTTTTTCAAGCAATGGAAGAAATAATTGAAAAATATAATTTAATAATATTAGATGGGTATTCTGCTCCACAAAATCAAAATATTGATCAAAAATATTTAGATAAATTTCAAAATAATGGATTTAAAATAGAAAAATTTGTTACATTTGTTTTTGATATGAATAAAACAGTTGAGGAATTATTTAAAAATGTCCAAAAATATATGCGAGTAAATATTAACAGAGCAAAAAAAAGAGGAATAAAAGTCATAGAAATAAAATCTAAAAATCAATTAAATGATTATTACAGTTTAGAAAAAAAATGGATTTCTACAAAAGGGATTACAACAGAAAAATATGAATATAACTTGGAAAAAGATTGGCAGAAAATTGATATAGGTAATGAAAAAATTTTTCTAGCTTATCAAAACGAAGAAGTGATTTCAGGATTAAAAATTAATCATTTTAATAAAATTGCATCTCCAATTAGAGTTCTTAGTACATATTCAAATTTAACAAGTTTAGGTGGACCAGCTCTAACATGGCATGCAATTGAATGGAGTAAAAAATCAGGCATGAAAACATATGATTTAACAGGAGGTGAAGCAGCACCTAAGGATAAAAATAAAATTTTTGCATATGAAAAAAAATGGGGAAGTTTATTAAAATATAAAAGAAAGTGGGGAGGAAATGAACAATCTTACTATCATTTCATTAAAGTTAAAAAAAGTTTCAAGTATAAAATAATTAGATTACTGTCAAAACCAGATCAAATTTATAGGAATTATAAACACTCAAAAATTAAATCGCAGAAAAAAAATAAATTATAATTATTAATTATTTAAAAAATAATCTCCACAAGCTATATTGTTTTCCACCCCATTTTTTCTTATATCTAAAAATTCCTTCCTCCTTTTTTGATTCTGGATAAGGATTAATACCTGAAAGATTATAATATTTCATATCATTATTAATACCCCATTTAATTATATTCCATTTTAATAAATCCTGAGAATACAAATGTTCATCAGTATCTTTTTTTGATCTTGCAACACCAACTTCAAGAATATGTTTACCAAATGATGAAAATAGAATTCCTCCAACAGGAATATTATCTTTTTTTGCTAAAAATCCAGAATAACCTAATAATTTAACAGATTTCCACCATTCAAATCTTTCATCTAATTCATCTTTTGTTGTTGTAATACCAGACTCTTTCATTCTAAGAATCGAATAATCTGAAAAGTTGTCATCAGAGATTGTTTCAACAATTACATTACGGTTTATTGAACGTTGAATATTTTTTCTTCCGCTATGATTATCAATATTGTTGTAAATTTGTTCTTCACTTTGTTTAAGATCAATGATAAATGTACCCCACTCTTTTAATTTAAATAAATTTTTTGGAATATCATTAGAAAAAAATGGATGTAACCAACCTGAACCTACATATTTATTTTTTTGAAGAAAATTTGAAAGGGATTCAAATATTTCTGAAGTAAATTTTTTATTAAAAATTATAGGACCATAATTCCAATAACAAGCATTTTTTTTTAAAAAGGGGGTTTTAGATAAAAGAAAATTACGGGTACCATTTTTATCAAAACGTGGATGAGTAGTAATTAGTAATTGACCCACAATTTCTTTATTATGATCTAAAAATCTTAAAAAAATATTGGATCTACCTTCGTGAATATTATGTTTGGATTGTTCAACAGTTTGATAAATTGTACCTAATCCAGATTCAAAAAGTCGTTCATTCCAATTTTCATCAGGTTTTTCACTTGAAATTATTGAAATCATATTATATGTAATATAATGGGAACCAAATTTAATCTGTCGATAGAATTAAAACAAATTATCTATATAAATAAGAAATAATTGATTATTAAGAATCTGCAATGAAATTATGTGTTTTTCCAAATGACCCCATTATTGAATATTACAAAAAAGGTGAAATTAAAGAGAGATATTTCAATCCAGATAATTTATTTGATGAAATACATATTATTTCATTTTCAAATGATGAAATAGATGAAAGCAAAGTTCAGAAAATTGCGGGAAATGCTAAAATAAAAATTTATGCAGTAGGAAAAATAAAATTGAAAAATCGTTCAAAAAATTTAAAAAACATTATTACATTAGTTAAAAAAATTAATCCAGATATCATTAGATCATTTAATCCATTATTACAAGGTTGGTTTGCAGCAAAATGTGCAAATGAATTAAACATTCCATTTTTTCTATCTTTACATACACAATATGATCAAAATCGATCTATAACAAAAAAAAGTAATTTAAAAAAATTTTTAGGATTAAAATATACAGAAAAATTTGTAGAACCATATGTTTTAAAACATGCAGATAAAATAACAATAGTTTATAAAATTATAGAACCATATGTTTTAAAACATGGAGGTCAAAAACCTGAACTGCTATACAACAAAGTAAATTGTTCACAATTTACTAATTCATCAATAATAAAATCATTAGATAAACCATTAATTATTTCTGTAGGTCAATTAATTGAAGCAAAAAATCATATGTGCATAATTAATGCAATGAAAAATATTAACGCAATGTTGTTAATAATAGGAGACGGCATTTTATTTGAAAAATTAAATAATTATATTAAAAATAATGGATTACAAAATAAAATTGAAATAAAAAAATCAATTCCACATAATGAAATTCAAAACTATTATCACACTGCAGATATTTTTGCATTAGCATATAATCCAAAATTAGAAGGAATCCCAATACCAGTAATTGAAGCAATGGCAGCAGGTTTACCAATAGTAATTCCATTTCCAATAGAACAATATTCAGATAATCTTGAAAATACAGTAATTTTTGCAGAAAGAAATTCAGAATCATTTTCTAAAAAAATAGAAATGATTTTGAAAGATACAAAAAAAGCAAAGGAATTATCTGAAAAGTCATTGATAAAATCTGGAAGTTTTGATTCAAAAATAATTGAAAGGAGAGAAAAAGAAATTTATCAAGAAATTTTATTAAAAAAATAGGTTCAAAATAATATTATCAAAATACAAATAGTTAAAAATTAAACATAAAAAAGAAATTAAGATGCTTCTAGAAAAAACTTTCAATTCAATTGAAGAAAATATAATTAATGTAGAAATTTTTGGATTAGGTTACGTTGGCTTTCCATTAGCTGTAAAATTAGCTAGTTCAGGGTTTAACGTGATAGGAATAGATGTTAATTCAAAAAGAGTTCAAAGATTACAAAATAATGATCTTATGGACTCTGAATTAACATTAAAAGAAAATTTTTTAATTGCTAAAAATAATAATAAATTAAAAATTACAGAAACACCTAATTTATCAGAATATTCAAAAATTGGAATAATTTGTGTACCAACGCCAATACCTGGAAATGATATTAAATCAGATGTATTTGTTACCGCAGCAGTAGAAAAATTTCTTCAATTTGCAAAAAAAGGAGACATAATTATTTTAGAAAGCAGTATTGAAGTAGGAACAACTGAAAATATTCAAAAAATAATTGAATCAAAAAATTTTAGTATTGGGAAAGATTTTGGACTTTGCTTTTGTCCAGAAAGAATAGATCCAAGTAATAAAGAATGGGGAATTGAAAATATTCCAAGAGTAATTTTTTGTTCGGATGATTTAACTTTTAAAATTGCAAAAAAAATTTATGATAAAGTGAATAAAGGAAATTTAATCAGAGTTAATAATTCAAAAATTGCTGAAGTAGTTAAATCATTTGAAAATGCTTTCAGATTAGTAAATATCTCATTAGTTAATGAATTAGCTATATTATGTGACAAATTAGAAATTAGTGTTAAAGAAGTCATAGATGCAGCTGCTACAAAACCATTTGGATTTTTACCACATTATCCAGGTGCAGGTGCAGGAGGACACTGTATTCCAAAAGACCCCAGATTTTTGTTAGAATCAGCAAAAAAATTAGGTTCAGAGTTTGAAACAATTGAAAATGCCATACGTGTTAATACATTAATGCCAAATTACATTTGTGAATCAATTGAAGAAAATGTTTGTAAATTAAAATTACCAAAAACAATTCTTGTTTGTGGATTAAGTTATAAAGCAAATGTAGAAGATATGAGAGATTCTGCTAGTTTTAAAATAATGGCAAATTTAAAAAAAATGGGATATGAAGTATATGGTTTTGATCCATTTTTCAATACAGATTTAATTGAAAAATATTTAATTGAAAATAATTTAAATCAAAAAACATTTAAAATTTTAGATAAATTAGATGACAACAATATAGAAAAAATTAATTCTATATGTATTGTTCAACATCATGAAGTATTAGAAGAGACAATAAATAAAATGTATGAACAAGAAAAATTTTCATTAATTTATGATTGTCAAAATAAAATGAAAAAAAATGAAAAATCTAAAACAGTTTTAATATCATTAGGAAATTAAAATTTAAAAATCTAATTAGCATATCAAATAAAAATATTTAAAAAATAAATTATTTTATTATGATGATTTTAAAGAATTCAAATTTTTATAGAGGCATAATTATTAAAAAATAATTGTCATATGAATATACTAAAAAAATTGCAAAATATTATGATAAAAGAGCAAATGAGGCAACAGATTCAATTACAGCTGCTGGTCAATGGAGACCCAAAGAATTAACATCAGAAATATGTGAAGAGATTAGTTCAAAAATCAATATTTCAAACCAGGATAGCATAATTGAAATTGGTAGTGGAAGTGATGTTTTAGGAAAACATCTTAGAACAAAATGCAAATTTTATGTTGGTATAGATATTTCAAATTCCATGTTAAAAAAAAGTTTGGCAGAAACGAATGAAGAAATTAATTTGATTCAAGCTGCCACACATGCATTACCTTTTCGTGATGAATATTTCAATACTTCAGTAATGAACAGTGTTGGAATGTATTTACGAGATGAGGGTTTATTTGAAAAAACAGTTTTAGAAATAGAAAGAATTACAAAACAAAAAGGAACAATATTCGTTGGAGAAAATATTTCACCATCTAGAATTTATTGGGAATATACATGGTTTCAGAATTTAAATTCAAAACTTCAATTACTAGCAAAATGTTATATCAAAATTAGAATGAAATTAGCAAAAAAATCTATTTTCACTGGAAAATGGAAAGAATATTATCAAGAAATATCATTAAACTCATTAAAAAAAATATTCAAAAATCGTGCATTAATTGAAATGACAGATGCAGCAGGATTTTCAATTAGGAAAAAACATTTTGGAGTTAATGCAAATGGAAATCATCGTGTAGATTTTTTAATTAAGTTAAAATGATTAGTTTTTCAATATAGATATTCTACTGAATTTTCAAAAGAAATATCATTATGTTCATTCCAAAATATAGCTTGTAGGGCAAACATTGAAGTCCAAGAGTTTATTCTCTTTCGTTTTTTCCAGCCAAATACTGATTTATAATATTCCTCATAAAATCCACCATTAGAATTTGAATTCTTCTCTAATGATTGAAAATTTATGAGAAAAGAGAAGAGTTTATTCTTATAATTTTGAAATTCGTTTTTTGATACTTTTTCTATTAATAAAATTAAACGGATCAATTGAGCAATAGGATAAGCAGCTTTAGATTTGTATTTTGAATTAAACCACAATTCAATACTTCCATCAGTTGAAATATTTTTTACAGCCCAATGAATAGAATCAATACATTTTTTTAAATAATCATTATTTTTAGTAATGTAATATGCATAAAGTAATCCCTCAAGTGCATAACAAAATGTATGAAGATTTGTAATTTTACTATCAGGATGTAAGAATATGTTACCATCAAACTGTTGAAATTTTGTAATTGATTTACAAATTAAATCAGATTTTTCTAATAATATCGGATCCTTTGTGATTGAATATAATTGTAATAAAGGAATTACAGTTTTTATGTGTAAACATCCATACTGCATGTACCAAACGGTTTTATTTTCTTCAAAATTATTAGTAACCAAATTTTTGTATGGTTTTATTGTTCCATCTAATTTAACTGATTCATCCACAATTTCATAAATCAATTTTTTTGCAAATTTTAAAAATTTTTTATCATTTGATAATAAATAATAATCAAGTAAACCTTTAGCACAAATTGCCGTATCAAATGAATAAGACAATAATTTAGGTTCTGAATTGTAAATGCCCTGAATTATTCCACCATAGTTTTCGTGCAATGAAAGCAACCAATTAGCGGAATTTTTACCATAATCAAAGTAAATTTCATTTTTTTCAATGGAGTTAAGAAATCTCAAAGTACTCAAAAAATAACCAGTAATTTCAGGATATAAAAAACCAAATTCGTTTTGAGATTCATCAAAATAAGAATGAACTCCACCAAAATTTTTATGATTTTTATTATTTATGACTACATCAGAATTAAATAGCCAATTTTTTACATCTTGAAATGATTGAGACATATTGCAAAATATTTTAGTCGTCCTTTAAAAGGATAAACATGGTAAAAGTACTTTTCATGGTTTTTCATTTTCCACCAATTAGTGGAGGTGGAGTAGTTGTAATAGTTGAATTAGCTAATTCTTTGGCAAAACTAGGTCATGATGTAACAATTTTAACTCCAAAATTAAAATGGGATGGACCAATATACAATCCTGAATTGCATTCTAAAATAAAAATTATTAAAATTGATACTCCTTCTGAATCAAATTTAAAAATTGCAGCACGAAGATGTTTTTCCAATATGGAAAAAAGTGGCATAGAAATTGGAAAAGAAAATAAATTTGATTTTATTCTAACAATCTTTCATCCATTTCATTTTGTTCCAAGAGCTGCTGTTTCTTGTAGTAAAAAATTAAAAATTCCAGTAATTATTAAAATTGATGATGCCATATATGCAAAAAGTAAGGGATTAAAATCACTACAAAGAAAAATTGAAAAAATATACAATACTAAAACACTAAAAAATTCAACAAAAATTTTAGTCTCAAATGAAATCACAAAAAATATTGTTAATAATTACTATCATATACCAATAAAAAATATTTCAATTGTTCCTAATGGTGTAGATACATCAAAATATTATACACAAAATAAAATTTCTCATAAAATAATATTTTCAGGTGCCATGTATCATCATAGAGGTTTAGATATTTTACTTAATGCAGCACAAAAAATAATTAAAATAAATCCTAAAATAAAATTTATTTTATTTGGTTCTGGACCAGAACTTGAAAAATTAAAAGAATTTACTCAAAAAAATGACTTAAATCAAAATGTTAAATTTGAAGGATGGGTAGATAGAAACAAAATTCCAGATTATCTTTCAGAAGCTAATATAGGAATAGGGCCATTACGTTCTACTGAAGTTACTAATGGTGCTTTACCTATCAAAGTTTTAGAATACATGGCATCGTCATTACCAATAATTGCAATTAAAAATACACTCCCAGAAGACATATTGGAAGATGGTAAAAATGGTTTTTTTGTGAAGGATGAAAATGAATTAATTGAAAAAATCTTATTTTTAGCCTCAAATGAAAATATGAGGAAAGAAATGGGAGAAAAATCTAAAGAAATGATTCAAAAATTTGATTGGAATAATGTTTCTAAATCAATAATAGATGAATTTAAAAAAATTAGTTAATTTTTGTAATAATGAATGAAGTATCATTCATTTTTTTATTTGAATAATCATATGCTATTCGTTTAATTATATTTTGAAGGTTTTTAGGTAATTTATAAAAATGAAATTTCCCAAGTTTTCCTTTAAGAGCCATCATTTCATGAGGACTGAATTTTGTCACTTTAAAAGAATGTTTTTCAAAAATTTGTTTCCAATCATCAAATTTATTTGTAAATACATCAACTTCAGATCTTCCCTCTTCACCTTCATTAGGAGTTAAAAACCAAGCAATCCCATTTTTCTTTAATGTTCTAAATAATTCCTTTGAGAAAAAATCAATATTATGAATATGTTCAACAGAATAAAAACTCCCTATAAAATCAAATTTTTCATCTTCAAATGGGAAAGAATCACTATTCAAATTTACTTTCAGTATATTTTTTTTAATTGAAGAATGAGATTTTGCAACAGCATATTCTGAACCATCAATCCCATATGCCTCTACTCCTAAATCATGTAGAGCTTTAACTAATTCACCATATGCACATCCAATATCTAGGAATGTTTTTGGATTAAATTTTTCAGCTATAAATTCTGCACGTCTAATCCACATAGGAGGTCTAGATCTATTTACAAAATATTTTTCATCATATAGTCGTTGTAAATCTTTATCATCGTATACATCATCCATAGTTTTTACCTAATTGCTTAAATTAAAATGGATTATTAAATGATGTAGCATTAGAGATTCTTTTGTAAATGTTGAATAATTTTCTTGGCAGAATCTCCATTTCCATAGGGTGATTTTTTATTAGGAATTAATGGATTTTTAGCTGTTTGAGTTAAAGATTTTAAAATATTTTCATAATTTGTGCCTACCAATTTAGAAAAACCACCTAAAACAGATTCAGGTCTATCAGTAGTTTTACGTACTACAATGACTTTTTTTCTGATTGATGGGGCAGTTGCTTCTTCTTGAATTCCACCAGAATCAGTTACGATATAATGACAATTTTTCATCAGTTCTAACATTTCAAAATATCCAACAGAGTCAAACATTACAATATTTTTTGATAGTTTTAATTTTGTAATTAGATTAAATTCATGTAATCTTTTTTTTGTGCGTGGATGAACTACAAAAATAAATTTTTGTTTTGAATCAAGAATTGATTTAATAATTGATGATAAAATAAATTTATTATCTACATTTTCAGATCTATGTAAAGTTAACAATACATAACTATCATAATCTAAAATTAATTTTGAATGTTTTTTTGAAATTTTAGAAAATTGGTTTATTGCATCGATTACAGTATTTCCAGTAACAAAAATTTTTCCATGAACATTTTCTAAAACTAAATTTTGTTTAGCAACTTGAGTTGGTGCAAAAAGATAATCAGAAAAATTATCAACAATAATTCTATTATGCTCTTCTGGCATTCTCCAATCTTTACTACGTAATCCAGACTCAATATGAGATATAGGAATATTACATTTCAGAGAAGCAATTCCTGCTGCTAGAACAGTGTTTGTATCACCTTGAACTATTACATTTTCAGGTTTTTCTTTTTCCAAAAGATTAGACAATTTTTTAATCATTTCAGAAATTTGGAGATTTGGGTTTGTTTTAGGAATTTTCAAAGAATGAGTTGGTTTATCCATACCAAGTTGATCAATAAAACGCATACTCATATTATGATCATAGTGTTGACCACTAAATATTACAGATGTAGATTTTTTATTTAGCTGTTTAATTACGGGTGAAAGCTTAATGATTTCTGGTCGTGTGCCTAAAATTATAGCCAGTTTCATCTAATCTCAACAGCATTGTCATAAATATTATTATTGCTATGAAAAATTTTACGTATAATTTTTGATTATAATTATTACTATCAATATAGAACAAATTCATTAAGGTAATAATTTTAATATTTAATGTAAAAATGAAAATTCTATTTATTGCTCCAAGATATTCTGGTGGAATTGGTGGACATGCAGCTAGAGTAGCAGAAAAATTACAAGAATATGGGTTTGATGTAAAATTAATGCATGCACCACATCTTCCAATAAAGAAATTAAAAAATCCAAGTTTTGTACTATTAAGTTCATTAAAGGCAATAATTGGAAATGAAAGATATGATATTGTTCATGCATTCAATGTACCATCAGCATTTGCAATGAAATACACAAAATCAAAGAAAAAAGTTTTGTCCATTCATGGAATATATTCTGAACAAGTAGATGCACTACATTCTAAAACAATTGCTACTGCTGCAAAAATTACTGAGTCTAAAGTATTAGATTGGGCAGATAAGCTAACAACTGATTCTAAAATTGTTAAAAAAATGTACAAAGAAAAATTAAATGTTGATTTTGAATTTTTTTATGCTCCATTAGATATAAAAAAATTTTCGAAATTGAAAAATATAGAAAAAAAAGAAAAACAAGTAATATTCATTGGAAGAGATAGTTTTGAAAAAGGAATTGATATTCTTAAAAAAATAGAAACAAAAATTAATGGTAAAGTAGTTTATTGCACAAATACAAAATGGGATGATGCAATGGAGAATCTTAAAGCATCTAGCATACTAGTAATACCATCAAGGATGGAGAGTATTCCACAAGTAATTAAAGAAGCATTTTATCTTAAAATTCCAATAATTGCAACAAATGTGGGCGGTATTCCAGAATTAATTACAAATGACAAAACAGGAATTCTAATTCCTCCTAATGATCCAGAAATATTACAAAATAGCATTAATGAATTACTTGCAGATAATAAAAAATCAAAAATACTTGCAAATAATGGATATGAATTTGTAATAAATAATCTTACATGGGAAATTTTACTTCCTAAATATGTTAAATTTTATGAAGATTTAGTTAATTCTTAAAAAAAGAATTTTTCTAAACCATTTTTTAAAGATGTTTCATAGCTCCAATTAATCAATTTTTTTGCAAGAGAAACATCAGCAAGACTATCTTTTACATCACCTAATGGTAAATCATCATAATTTATTTCTAATTTTTTTCCAGAGAGTTCAATCATTATTTCTGCTAATTTTTTAATTGATGTAGAAATACCAGTTCCAATATTTAAAAATGAAAAATCAATATTACTTTCCATGGACAATAAATTTGCTTTAGCAATATCTTCTACAGATATGAAATCTCTAGTTTGTACACCATCACCAAAAATTATTGGAGACTTATTTTGATTTATTTGATCAATAAATTTTGTAATTACACCAGAATAATCAATGGTTTGACCAATCCCGTAGACATTAAAATATCTCAAACCAATTATTGACACTCCTAATTTATGATATTTTTCTGCTAGTATTTCATCATCTAATTTTGTTATTCCATATGGATTAATAGGATTTTTTTCAAAGTTTTCTTGAATTGGAATTATTGTAGTATTTCCATATATACTAGAACTACTTGCATATACAACTTTTTTTCCAAATTCTTTAGCTATTTTAAAGATATTTTCAGTTCCTTTTACATTCACATTATGATATTTTTCTTCTTGTGTGAATGATTCAGGTACGGAAGTTAAAGCTGCTTGATGAAAAATTCCATCAGAATTAGAAATTATTTCTTTTAATAAATTAAAATCTAGAATATCTATTTTTTTAAATTCAATTTGTCCTTTTATTTTAGATAAATTTTCTAATCTTCCTCTTGAAAGATTATCCACAATTATTACATCATGGTTTTTTTCGACTAGATGTTTTGCAATATGACTTCCAATGAATCCTGCCCCACCAGTAATAACAAATTTCACATGTTTATTGAAATGAGCATGTGTTTAAATCTTAACTAATAATAGAATAGTATTTTATAAAGATAAAAGATAATAAATAAAATTAGGTATTAAATTATGGAAATTAACAATTATTCTTCAATTATTAAAGAAGTATTAAGTTTAAGATATTGTCCATCAATAGATGACGATAAAAATAAATTTATTTCAAATAATTTTTTACCTGAAGAAAAATTAAATTATTTGGAGGATATAGAAAAATTAATTTCTTTAGAAATAGAAAATAAAGTTAAAGAAAATCATGTTTCAGTTGCACTAAGTGGAGGAGTTGATTCAACTCTTGTAATGTCATTACTTCGTAAAACTAAACCAGATATCAAAATTGATGCCATTTCTCTAAAATTTGCAGATAGTGTAGATGAAACAAAAATTGCGGAAAATATAGCAAACAAGTTTAATGCAGATCATCATATAATTTCAATTGAAAATTTTCTTGAATACCTTCCAAAAGCAATAAGCATAATCAAAATGCCATTTTGGGATACGCATTGGTTTCACATGGTAAAAACTGCTTCAAAATTTTCAACATCTTTAGTATCAGGTGACGGAGGAGATGAATTATTTGGAGGATATACTTTCAGATATCAAAAATTTTTATCAAATTTTAATTCAGACATGAGTCCATTAGATCGAGTGAAATTATATTTAGAATGTCATGAACGTGACTGGGTTCCAGATCAAATTGAATTGTTTGAATCAAAACCAAATTTCTCATGGGATGAAATTTATTCAAAAATAATTCCATATTTTGATAATTCATTATGTCCACTAGATCAAGTATTTTTAGCAGATATTAATGGAAAACTATTGTATAACTGGATTCCACTTAATACTAGTTTTCATAATTTCTTTAATCTTAAACCAATTACACCAATTTTGTCAAAAGAATTAATGCAATATGCACCACATTTAAGAAATTCAATTAAATATGATCAAGATAAAAATATTGGAAAACTTCCATTACGCAAAATTTTATCTAAACATATTTCTCCGGAACTAATCACTCCAAATAAACAAGGTTTTTCAGTAAACACGATTAATTTATGGAATTCATATGGTAAAGAAATTTGTCATTATTATTTAGATAATGCTAGAATTATTACAGATAAATGGATAAATGAAATTTGGGTAAAAAAACATCTTAAAAGACTTGATGAGAATCCAGATGTAAGATATATCAATAAATTTTTAGGATTATTAGCATTTGAAATATGGTATAGAATTTTTATAACAAAAGAAATGAATCCAGAAACAAAATTATCTTTCTAGAAAATTGAGAAGTAAAAATAAATACTAGTTTTTATCCATCCTATAAATTATAATATTATTGAAATCAAATTTAGTTGAACAAATTATTTGTCCACAATGTCATACAAATTTTTCATTAAAAGTAAGAAAAAAACTAAAAGAAGATATTATTCAAGGGACTTTAATCTGCACTAATAAACATGAATTTCCAATAATTAGAGGAATTCCTCGACTAGTGTCAGATAAACAAAAAGATTTTGTAAAAACAGAAGATGCATTCTCATCAAAATGGAGAAATTTTAACAAAACTTATCACAATAAAAAATGGATTGATGGTCAAAAAAAATGGTTTTTAGAAAGATTTGGATGGAAATCAATTTCAAAATTAAATGATTTTTTAAAAACTCGCTCTAAAATTCTTGATGCAGGTACTGGAGTTGGTAATAGTGCAAAATTATTTTCATCTAACTCTAAAGCACAAGTTTTTGCAATTGATGCTAGTGAAAGTATTGAATTTGCCTATAAAAAATATGGAAAGATACAGAATATTCATTTTTTACAAGCAGATATTAGGAAATTACCATTCAAAAATAATTTCTTTGATTTTATTTGTTCTGATCAGGTTTTACATCATACTAAAAATACAGAATCTTCATTCAAAAAACTTTCAAAACTATTAACAAAAAAAGGAATTATTTCCATTTATGTATATAGAAAAAAAGGACCATTACGAGAATTTGCAGATAATCATATTAGAAAATCCACTATTAATATGACTGAAAAGCAATGTATGGAATTTTCTAAAAATATGGCATTGTTAGGAAAGAGTCTTTCACAATTAAAAAAGAAAATTACAATTAAAGAAGATATTCCTTTACTAAAAATCAAAGCAGGAACTTATGATGTTCAAAGATTTTTGTACTGGAATTTTCTTAAATGTTGGTGGTCTCCAGATGTTCCATTTGAACAAAGTGTAGCAACAAATTTTGATTGGTATTATCCAAAATTTGCTTATAGACATTCAGAAAAAGAAGTAAAAAAATGGTTTAAAGATTTAAAATTAAAAATTTCACATTTCAATGAAATTGAGAGTGGTTTTAGCATTAATGCAATTAAATAAAATTTTATTTTTTAAAATTCTAATCTAGCGAATATTTAAGGAGAATTATAATTTTTATTAACTTCATAAACTAATACAAAAATTATTTCACCATTATTATCATTCATAAAACTAGGTGACGAATAAACTAATTTTAGTGGATCATTATCAGAATTATATTTTACATTTTTTTGGCTAATTTCAATAAATCCATTTTTAAAAATTTGAGAATTCTCTTCAGTTTGAGGTTGATAATATACCACGGGATTAAATGGTAGCATTTTACCAAGTAATGTATTCTCATAAAAATATGGAGTAGGAGTTTTAACATCTGATTCTAGATATTTTCCAGGTTGAAGTTTAGCGATTTGTGATATCCAGTAAATTTTTGTTTCATCACCACCATCTCCAATTACATACAAAGGTTCATCATGACTTTTACTACCAATGTCGCGTGCAGTAAAAAATACTAGAACATAATCAGCATCCATTTCCATAAGCATGTTCCAACTAACTTCAGGCTCACTCAATAATACTGTGGCTATTTTTTGAATTTCTCTTGTATCAAGTGTCGCATTATCAACATATGTAGTTCGCTCAGATAAAGTGGTAATCCAATATCCATAGTCCCACCATGAAGCAATTTTTGCATTTTCAGGAGTGTTCATTTTTAACCACTCCATAGTTTCTAACCAATCATTAGTTGGAGGATATGCTGTTGCACCAGTTAAAATTGCTGGAGGATAATCTACAGATTGAATCCAATTATGTTGTTCAGAAATAAAGAGAGGTGTACTAAATAAGAAAATTATGATTACTGCGTACGAAATTTTAATTAAAAATCTTTTCTTTTTAGAAAATTCAATTTTAAAAATTTCTTTAGTTAAAATGGATAATCCAATGGAGGTTAAAATAATTAATGATATAGATGCAAATACTTCTAATCGAATAAATACAGAACTAACATAAACGCCAGTTATTCCAATAATAATTAAAAAGACTTTCATATCATTTTTAACATAAATTTTATTTTGAGATATTTTTTTTGATAAAAGTAACCAAATACCAATTCCAGCAAAAATCATCCATACAGAATGGAAAAAGAAAGACATGTTTGTGTATACAGGACTATGTTCAGCAACAGAATCAACAAGGGGATCACTAGTTGTTAAAAGAGGATTGAGTGCATTTAGATATCTAAAACTAGGTAGTGGTAACAAATTTGAGGTATCATTAATAATTATTAAGGAAGAACTAATTACAATAATAGAAATTAATAGTAATAAACCATTTCTAGTTTTATTTTGATCATTACTAATTTTTTGAATAAATATACATCCTATCAAAAATATAGTTGGGAATATTAATGCTAATCCACCCACGCCAAAAACAAACGATGGCCCAGGTCTTTCAAATAAACCACAAATTAAAAGAAATATGCTTACAAATAATGGAATAATCCATAATAGGAATTTATGATCTTTTTTAATAAATGGTAATGCTAAAATAAATAATCCTATCGGAATTATAAAAAATTGATTACCCCCCCATGATGCCATTCCAAAAGCCATCACTATGCCACTTGAAATAATTTTTATAGTTGCAATTTTTTTATTTTCAGATTTTATTGCACTTAAAAATAAATACAATCCTAATATTCCATAAAAAATTCCTAATGGTTCGGACTTGAACCATCCAATAGTACCTCGAAGAAGAATTGGTAAAGATATTGCAAAAAGTAGTGATGCAATCAAACCGGCCAAAGCGCCTCCAAATAATCTAACTAATGCAAAAATTAAGATTACAGTTAATGAACCAATTACTGCTGGAAAAACTATAGTGTAATCATATAGCGATGAATTTACTCCAAAAATTTGATAAGTTATCGCTGCAGTGATATGAAGCATTGTTTGAGAAGTTGCAGAAATATTTCTACCATCTAATGAACTCCAACTTTTTTCATCATTCCATTCAAAATATTCAAAAAATCCATTTTCTATAATATACTCTGTAGCACGAAAATTGAAAAATGGATCAAATTCATTTAATTCATTTCCATATTGTGCAGGTTGTGATCTTATTAGAAATGATGTTGAAAAAGCTAAAATTAATACTCCAATTATAATGAGATGATTTAATTTGAAATTAAAATTATTTATTCCAAATAATTTAGTTTGAGAATTCAACAACTAAATAATTATTTAAACTGTTATTACTCTTTTGAATGAAAATACAACTACATTGTTGCTTGAGATGCATCATGGAACATCTGACTCTTTGCACAGCCAGCAGCAAGTTCATCACCTGCACCGCGTCTCATAAGTCCTCTGTATAGACCATCTTCAAGTTTTACACCTTCACGTTCTTCCCATTCCTCTACAGTGATGGAATATTTCTTTTGGATTCTGTCTCTGTACCATTCTGGAATTACATTAAATGCACAGAATGGAACTATTCTAAGGTCTGGAGTAACATAGTG
>Ga0315316_10000559_pt1 | contig 24839 bp, 14 predicted proteins | sample M160m3416metaG_FD_203702 | JGI IMG/M metagenome (GOLD analysis project Ga0315316, IMG submission 203702) | Ammonia-oxidizing marine archaeal communities from Monterey Bay, California, United States - M1 60m 3416 | ecosystem: Environmental > Aquatic > Marine > Intertidal zone | place: USA... | reverse complement strand
GCGCGAAAAGAACCTTGCCGAGGTGCGCGAGGAAAAGATCAATTCCACCGGGGTTTATTACCGGCTCATGCTTGAGCATATTCGCAAGGTGCTCGGTGACATCAAGCGCGTGTATCCGGCATACGATGCCAAGTCCGGCTACGAGTTGGCGGGCTTTGTGTGGTTCCAGGGATGGAACGACATGGTCGATGGCGGCACCTATCCCACACGTGGCCAACCGGGCAGTTACGATGCCTACAGTAAAAATCTCGTGCATTTCATACGCGATGTGCGCAAGGATTTGCAGGCACCCAAGTTGCCGTTTGTGATCGGTGTGATGGGTGCGGGTGGGCCCATTGCCAAGTATGGCCCGGATCAGAAGCGCTACGCCGGCATTCACGGCGAATTCCGCAAGGCCATGGCTGCGCCGGCCAAGTTACCGGAATTCAAGGGCAACGTCACGGCCGTGCTGACGGAAAATTACTGGGATCAGCAGCTCTCCGAGCTTGTCGATCGCCGCGGCAAGATCAACGCCAAACGCCGTGAGCTTTCTAAAGATAAATCACTCAACCGGGAACAACGCGATAAAGCCCTTGCTGAGCTCAATGCCAAGCTGTTCACCAAGGAAGAGCTGAAGATCCTGGAACTGGGCGTATCTAATGCCGCCTATCACTACCTGGGATCGGCCAAGATCCTTGGCCGGATCGGTAAAGCCTTTGCTGATGCCCTTACTTCAATGAGGTAAGCTTGGAGAATGCGCCCAATCCATATTTTGGACAAAGATGAAGCGATCTTTTTTATTTGCGACACTGACCCTTATTGGACTGCTTTTTGGGTGTGGTGAGAAACAGCCCGATCTTTCCCATTTAATAACCCATCAATCGGGGGATATCGTCTTTAATTATCCAGGTAATTGGAAGGTTGCCGAGGATTCGATCACAGCGAAGATCCATAACTTATTCGTTGAGACTCCCGGCGATGCAATCGTGATCATCCAGTCTTATCCGTTAGAGATGCTCCAAGACCTGAAATCCTTCAGTAAGGATTTTTCAGAGGGCGCTTCTCTTGGCACACCTTTGGTTTCAATCAACAAGGCACCTTTTTCCGGCCTTCGGAAAAAGTGGGGATATGATTGGATTTCAGAGGATTTTGAGATCGTTGTTCTTGGAGAGTCAGTTCCACATAAACGCATTTATGGGAGTAAAGAGGTTGGAGATCGCCAAATTTTTCTCATTCTTCAAGTGCCGGAAGCAGATTACCAGAAAGTGGAAGAAGGCTTTTATTTAATAGTAAATTCATTGACCGGCGACAGAAAGAATAACTAGCATCTATAGTCTGGTTTTGGCCTGTCGATTTGTTTACCAAAGAAGAGTCAGAGGGCTCTGGGGCTTGGTGTCTCCAATGCTGCCTGTCACTATCTGGGCTCAGCCAACATCCTTGACCAGATCGGTAAAACTTCTGCTAATGTGTGTGTCGGAATGCACTAAGTTTAAAATATAATGAATCCAATCCATATGACCCGATTATTTCTACTGTGCCTGTTCTGCCTGGCTTTGTTCAATGACCTGAAAGCTCAGCAGGGCAATCCTGAGGCTGTCGCCAAAAAAAGCGACCTTTGGTTAACGTATCCGGGGTCAAAGGGTCCGGGAAAGGGAAAGCATGTTGTGCTGATTGCCGCCGAGCAGGAATACCGCAGCGAACAATCCATGCCGATGTTGGCGAAGGTCCTTTCCAGTCATCATGGCTTTGATTGCACCGTTCTTTTTTCCGTGAATGAAAAAGGGGAAGTCGACCCAACAGTTCCTGCTCCCTTCAAGGACAAAGAAAAGCGCCATAATATCCCGGGGCTTGATCACCTTAAAAAGGCTGATTGTGTGATCTGGATTTCACGTTTCATGCACCTTCGGTCAGAGCAGATGCAGCATTTCTATGACTACTTTGATTCAGGGAGACCGCTCATTGCCCTGCGGACTGCAAACCATGGTTTCTGGGGTGGACTCAAATACAAAAAGGGCGGTAAAAATGTTTCACTGCGCGAGCTGCTGGGCGGCACTTTCATGGGCCATCACGGGGGTTGGCATCGTGAGGCGACACGCGGGGTGATTGTTCATGAGAGCAGGAAACATCCTATTCTCAGCGGAGTCGGGGATATCTGGGGGACTTCCGATGTTTACCGCTGCCACGATGACAAGAATCCTTTCCCGGAGGATTGCACGTCATTGGTTTTGGGTCAGCCATTGATTAACCTTGAAAGGGATGCTCCGCCCAATACAAAAAAAGAGCCATTACCTGTGGCCTGGACGAAAACATGGACCGGGAACAAAGGCCTGGAATCCAGAATATTTCATTTTACCATGGGCTCCGCGAGGGACCTGGAAAATGATGGAGTGAGGAGAATGACGGTAAACGCCGTCTACTGGGGTTTGGGAATGGAAAAAGAAATCAAGGCGGACCGATCTGTAGCCATCATTGGAGCTTACAAGCCGTTAAAGCCCGGGTTTAATTACGAGAAGCTTGGCGTCAAACCGCGCAAGGTAGAGCATTACAGGTGATCCGCGTGATTTCCCGACTTATCTGAATTTCCCCATAAGCTGATTTGCAGCATGACTACTTGGTTTCGTTCTCTTTGTGTTTTCACCCTCGGCTCCACGCTTACCCTTCAGGGCGCCGGCCTCCGAGTCGGAACAGCGGTAGTGGATATTTCGCCGACCGTGAAACCCTTCCAATTGCGTTCGGGCAAATCCACCTATGTGCATGACCCCTTGCACGTGCGCGCGCTGGCTTTTGAAAACGGCCAAGGGCGCGCGGTAATTGCCGTGATGGACGCCATCGGTGTGGGCCGTGAAATGTGTGATGAAGCCAAGGCGGACGTAGCCAAGGTGACCGGCTGGAAACCGGAGCACATGCTCATTGCCGGCACCCACACGCATAGTGCGCCCAAGGGCGGCGACACTTCGCCCGCGCGCATTGCTTATGAAAAAACGCGCCGTGAAGGCCTGCGCCAAGCGCTCATTGAGGCCATCCAATCGCTGGAACCAGCAAAGGTTGGGTTTGGCTCCACCGAGGAGGCTAGCGAGGTGTACAACCGCCGTTGGTATCTGAAGCCCGGCCGGATGGATCTGAATCCTTGGGGACTCAAGGATAAGGTGCGAATGAACCCGCCGAGGGATGCGATTGTGAAACCCGCCGGGCCGATTGATCCTGAGCTCTGCGTTGTGTATGCCCTTACCAGCCGCGGCAAGCCGCTGGGTTTGGTGGCCAACTACGCGCTGCATTACGTCGGCGGTATTCCGAAGATTACCGAAAAGGATGGCCGCGTGGTGGGCATGGCTTCAGCTGATTACTTCGGGGAATTTGCGCGCATTATGCCGCACCGCGTAGGCGGCCTGAATCCGCCGACCAACTTTGTGGCGCTAATGAGCAACGGCGCTTCAGGCGACATCAACAACATCGATTTTGACGGAAAACGCCCGCCGCGCGCTCCCTTTGAGCAGGTAAGCGTGGTGGCCACGAAGATGGCCACTGCCGCCTGGATCGCCGTCAAGGGTATCGAGTCCTATCACGACAACCCCATCATCGCCGTGCGCCAACGCTTGGTGGAACTGCGCTATCGTATCTCCACCGAGGCCGAAGCGGCACGCGCCCGCAAAATCCTCGCGCTGCCGCCCAAGGAACGTGAGGCGGTCCATAGAAAATCCAGTTCCTACGCTTCACATACATTGCGGTTTGCTGCACCTAATGCCCCGCGTACAGAAAAGGTAATCGTGCAGGCCATTCGCATTGGTGATCAGGCGATTGTGTCCATGCCCTTCGAGGTGCTCGTGGAGATCGGTCTGGAGATCAAGGACAAGAGCCCGTTCCAGCGCACGTTTTTGATCGAGCTAGCCAACGGCGGCTACGGTTATCTCCCTCCGCCGCACCAACACGAACTCGGTGGCTACGAAACGTGGCTCGGCACCTCGCGCTTCCATCCCAATACCTCCACTCTCCTCACTCATAATCTACTGGAAATGCTCAAAGAGCTAAAGGCAGCCGACTGACCAACGCGAAGGATCTAGAGAAGATCACGCAGCTAAATACTCTGTTCCTCTATGGAAAAGTTCAAATCAAAAATCGCCCAAGAAAAGGCGGGCCAAATAGAAGGAGAAATGAAAATGAACGCGATCTTTCAGATGCCAAGGTTGATTGTTGTCCTGGTTTTTGCCGGGCTCCTTACTCAAGCGTCGGCCCAGTACGGCGAGTGGAAACACTCTGGCTCGATGTACCTCGTCACGACGTCTGCGGGAGCGGACCTGCCGGCCTCGGCGGTCGAGAAAAACTTCCCGCTGCTGGTTCGGATCAACGAGAATTATTTCGATTTCAGCCAGGCGAAGCCCCGGGGCGAAGACATCCGTTTCTCATCCAATGGCAAACCACTGGCATACCAGATCGAACACTGGGATGCAGCGGGAGGCAATGCCCACATCTGGGTGCGGATCCCGACCATCAAGGGCAATGATCAGCAGGCGATCAAGATGTATTGGGGCAAGGACAAGGTTTCCAGCGAGAGCAACGGCGAGCGGGTGTTTCAGACCTCGGAAGGATTCGCCGGTGTTTGGCATTTGGGTGACAATCTGGAAGATGCCACCTCCAACAACCTTGATGGCTTCAATAGACCGGACAAGCCCACCACCAATACTACCGGCATCATCGGTGATGCTCAAGAGTTCGGCGTCAATAAGCTTCTTGTTATCCGCCCCCCCGGGGCGAAGCCGGATCGACGGGTGACCTGCATGCCCTCGGGTAACGCCGATCGGACGATGTCGGCTTGGGTCAATCCCACCAGTTTTGAGGGCCGCAACTGGGCTCAGGCGTCGATTGGCGGATGGGGAGAACCGGAGCGCGGTAAAAAGCCGCACATGGGCCTGTCTTATTTCACCATGACCGGAAGAGGGCAGCCTCGCTTCCATCTCTACGGCTTTGACCCCCGATGCTCCAGATTCTTGCCCCGTGATGAATGGCGGTTTGTCGCTCTTGCCGTTTCTGGGGACATGGTTCGCTTTTACGTTGATGGCGTTCTAGAGGAGACGATCAACAACAACGGCGAGTTGGTGAGTAAGCTCGGCACCTTGAGAACCCCGGCGTCAACGCCCGTTGATCTGGGTGATCATGGAAACGGACGAGGACCTTTCAATGGCGCTCTCGACGAGGTGCGTTTCGAGTCGGCGGCGCGTTCAGCCAACTGGCTGAAGCTCTCATTCGAGAACCAGAAGCCTTTGCAGTCACTGGTTGGACCACTGGTTCAGGACGGTGACGAGTTCTCGGTCTCGAAGTCAAGTTTGGAGATGAAGGAGGGAGCCTCGGTCTCCCTGTCTGCCAAAGCGGGAGGAGCCAGAAAGGTCTATTGGGTTTTGCAGAATGGTGACAAGGAGGAGATTCTCGCTGTCGACCGATTCAACTACACTTTTGACGTCGGGCGGGTCGCTGAAGACAAAAGGGTCAAGTTGCAGTTCAAGGCGCTCTTCGCATCCGGTGTGAAATACCTGACCATCCCAATTGCCATCCGGGAGAGCGTCCCGGATCCTGCTTACACGCTCAAGGTTCCCAAAAACTGGAATGGCAGGGATGAACTGGAGATTTCGCCCTCGATCAGCAATCTGGCAGAGATGACGGCCAAAGGCGGCGGTGACCTGAATTACTCATGGAAGGTTTCGGGAATGGCTACCATCAGCGAAGTCGGCGAGGGAAAGCTGGTATTGAAGCGGGCACAGAACAGTGGAAGCCTGACCGTCGAGCTCGCTCTCGACAATGGTGGAGCCGTCGTCTCGCGCTCCGTCCGGATCGCAGTGGTCGAACCAAAGCGGGATGCCTGGGTGAAACGCATGCCTTTCGCCAAAGAGCAGCCGGTGGACCACCAGTTCTACGCTCGGGACGACAAGGGGCAGGGAACGCTTCACTACAGAGGAACGCTCAAGGAGTCGGCTGACTCGGTATTCCTGAAGCTCTATGCCGGCGACAAGCTGCTCGTTACACAGCACCAGAAGATCGGGGCCGACAAAAAGTATACCTTGTCGGCAAGCTTGAAGGCGGGTCTGATCGCCTATCGCACGGAGTTTGGCATCAAGCGTGGCGGGTCGGAAATGGTTTTGGAAAAGGCAAGCGACCTGGTCTGCGGGGATGTCTTTGTCATTCAGGGTCAGTCCAATGCTGAAGCTTGGACGGATCAACGCGTCGTCCATCCATACAGAAGTCCCTGGCTGCGCAGCTTTGGTACGCCGAGCACGAACAAGGACCGGGCCCGGGACGCAGTCTGGGGTAACGCCTTGTCTTTCAACGGCGGCCAGAATCATCATCATTTCCAAATTGGCTATTGGGGAGTCGAGCTGGGCAAGACGCTTATCGAAACGCACAAGATTCCCATCTGCATCATCAATGGGGCGCAGGGAGGAACACGGATTGATCAGCACCAGCGCAATGAGGCCGATCCGACGGACGTGACCACCATCTACGGGAGGCTGTTGTGGCGCTTGCAACAAGCGAAACTCACGCACGGGGTTCGTGCCGTGCTCTGGCATCAGGGAGAAAACGATCAGGGTGAGTCAGGGGCGACCGGCACGTTTGGTTGGGTGAATTATGAGGACTACTTTATCCGCATGTCGGCAAGCTGGAAGCAGGACTACCCGAATATCAAACACTACTATATTCACCAGATCTGGCCGGGGGCATGTGGCAGTCGGTCGGTGGAGAACGACAGGTTGCGCGAGCAGCAGCGACAATTACCGGCGCAGTTCTCCAACATGAGCATTATGTCGACCCTCGGTATTAGGCCGGGCGGAGGTTGCCACTTTCTGGCGGAGGGCTATGCGGTGATGGCGAGGCAGCTGTTTCCGTTGGTGAACCAATACAGCTACGGGGCGGAACCGAAGGTGTCCGTCACGGCGCCGAATATCCAGAGCGTTTCGTATTCCAGTGCCAGTAAAGATGAAATCACATTGGTCTTTGATCAGGACGTGAAATGGGACGATGAAGTTGCCAGGCGTTTTTATCTCGATGACAGCCCCGCGGATTTCATTTCTGTTGGCGGCACCGGAAAAATTATCACTTTGAAACTGACTGATCCCTCTACCGCGAAGAACCTTTCCTACGTCAGAGGTGGCAAATGGAAGCAGGATCAATCCATCATCTGGGGCTCAAACGGCATTGCAGCCCTGACCTTCTGTGAAGTTCCCATACGCCTTCCTAAAGACTGAAATCAAGAGATGAACAGTCCAATCTTATGACTTTTTTAAGACCCATCGCCTTTGGCACCCTCCTGTTTTTGTCAACCGTATGCAGTGCGGCCGAAAAGCTCAATGTCGTCCTCATCATGGCGGATGACGTCGGGTATGAATGTTTCAGCGCATACGGCAGCAAGGAGTTCTCGACGCCGCGCCTGGACTCGCTTGCGGCCAAGGGCATGCGTTTCGATCACTGCCACTCAACGCCGTTATGCACGCCCAGTCGCGTGAACCTGATGACCGGAAAATCGAACGTGTTCAACTACGTGGATTTTGGCGTATTTCCCAAGGGCGAACCGACCTTCGCCAACCACTTCAAAGCGCAGGGCTATGCAACGGCCGTGGCGGGGAAGTGGCAGTTGTTGACGGCCCAAAATGGCATCTCACCCGCGGAAGCGGGCTTTGACCGGCATTGTGTCTGGAATATTCCCGGTACTGAACGCAGCCGTTATTGGAAACCCTCGCTGATGCATGACGGCAAGGTCATCAACCATGGCGAAGATAATTACGGATCGACGATCATCGCGGATTACGTGATTGACTTCATCAAGACAAACAAGGACAAGCCGTTTCTCGCTTACTACCCGATGAACCTGCCCCACAATCCTTTTGACCCAACCCCACGGAGTAAGAACCGCAAGAGCAAGGATAAGAAGCAGAACTTCATCGACATGGTGGCTTACATGGATCACTGCGTCGGACGGATCGAGGATGCCTTGATCGAGCTCGGGCTGCGTGAGAACACCTTGATGATCTTCACGGCGGACAACGGGACCAACTCCGCCCTCACCCTCGATTTTTTCGGCACGCAGCGCAAGGGAGGAAAGGGCTATACCCACGACCATGGCACCAAGGTGCCGTTGATCGTCAACCTTCCGGGGCGTATCAAGGCGGGGCAGGTGAACAAGGACCTGATCTGCTTTTCCGACCTTTTCCCGACCATCGTCGAGGCCGCAAATCTACCGGCCAAGAAAATCACCCAAGGCGACGGGTGGAGCTTCTGGTCCCAATGCCTAGGGAAGGAAGGCAAGAAGCGGGAGTGGATTTACGGTTACTACTTTCCGCGGCCTTACAAGAGTCAATTCGACACGATGTATTCCCATTGGGAGGTCGCCTGGGCGCGCAACAAGCGCTACAAACTCTATCGGGACGGTCGCTTCTTCGACGTGATCAATGACGTTCGCGAAGAGAAGCCTTTGGGGGAAAGTGGAGAATTGAGCGCCGCGTGCAAGATCCTGCAATCTGCACTGGACGAATATCCGAAGAAGAGCGCCAAGGTCGATTATGAGCGCGTGACCGGCGTGCGAAAAGCTCTCGGAACAAAGAAGAAAAAACCCAAAAGGAAATAATGGGAGGCAGTTCTTTACGTCCGTTTTAGGATCCCAGACCCGGTTGTTCTTATACCCGCCTCGCATACATCTCAAAAATTAATTTACCGTCCCTCCAGAGCAGAATGCCATCTAGGTTGGCAAGCTGCCCTTTGGAATCAGCCATCCTTAAAGTCTCGATAGCTTTAGCAGTATCGGGCGCATCCAACGGACCCACCTCTAGTCCATTATACAAATCTTGGGGACTTGAACTGATATAAGCTTTGTGTAGAACAGGTATTTCTGCCGCAACATCACTCTATAGGGTTTTCTGAGTGATTAGTGTGATAGCCGTATTTCCCCTGAACACGGGAGATTCGATGTTCGTTGGGTTCGATTCCCAAAACACATCTTATTCTTTTCCACACGATTCCAATTGGAATCTGTGGGTTCAATTACTTGCGTGAGAGGATTCTTAGCGAGTGATCCTGACCAAGTCTCTTTGGGAACGAACATAAATCCCCGATTCATCAATGGCCGGCTCGCCAAAGGTCCAGGAAGCACCCTTGATGTCGGTTGCTATCCAGCTAAATGCGGATGGGGAAAAAGGCTGGGTTAAGTCGATCACGTAAAGCACGCCCGCACCGCCCTGCCAATAGAGATTTTTGCCGTATTGAATGGGCCATGCCGGGTTAGTATGGCCAAAGCCACCCCGCTGTATACCACGCACCGACCCTACTCGTTTGTTCACAACTTGGTCGCGGGAGTTTCGGATTCCCTTAGTGAACTGAAAGTCGACCTTATTCCAGACGACCTTGTTAGCCAACACTTGGATCGGCGCCTCGACCATAACCGACTTGCCGGTTTTCATGTCGATACAACCAATGTCGCCACTGTTATAACGCCAAAAGTAGATGCGGTCTTCGAATGCATGAACCGTTGAGGGCGTGGGCTGACCTTTGCCCTTAAGTGTTCGGTCAACGTATTCGGGCACAAAATCCGTTTCCGCATATGCCTTCCCGTTCCAAGCGAAATACTGGTCGGGTTCCTCAAAGGCAAACTCTGCTGTTATTTTGGAATTCTCAGGATCGATCAGATAAAACTGGGTTTCCTTACGGGCGGTTCCCGTGACGAGAAGCTTACCCTGCAAAAGATGATTTTTCTGATGGGGGATCGCCGGGGGAAGATCAAAGGTGAGGATGGGTTTGCCATCGGCAAGCGAGAGCAAATACCCCTTGCGCCCCTGCTTGAACTTCCAATGGGAAAGATCGATCATGGAAGCCACGATTACGGTATCCCCTTTCCATTTGTCCAAAGAATATTGAGTCCCGTGATGAAGCAATACGGGCGAGACCCAGACATCCTTTCCCGTGACCAGATCAATGGAATGAATCTGGTAGAAAGGCAGGGCGGGATGCTTTGTATTTTCCTCCACCGCGATCTTGTCCGAGGGCATGGACACGAGCAAGTTCCCACCCTTTAGAAACATCCGGCAATTCTTGATATCCGGATTCGGGGCCTGCCATTTTCGATTCCAAACGGGTTTTCCCTCATGTGTAAAACAGGCAAGCATGCCGTTGAGATTATGAAAAACCACATATTTTTCGGTGGCGACCGGGAGCAGGCTGGTCGAGTCGTGCCACGACTCGAGAACCCGTCCTGCCCAGGTGCCGGGTAAGTCAACCTGCCACAGCAACTTGCCCGTGGTTTTGTCGAGGCACTGACCGACGATATTTCCGTTGAAAAAGAACCCTCCCTTCATTCGGCCTTCCAGTTTCGAATGCATGGTGAGGAAAAGCCGGTCGCCATGCAGGCATACACCGGATTGACCCGCTTCGTTCAAGGGTTGACGGTAGACGATCTCCGCGGACAGGACGGTTGCCGTCTGGAGAACGGCCAAGCCGAGGGCAGTTAGTAGTTTCATGCGAGTATTTCCTTAAGGACACCCGTGCTGTCGGAAAAGCTTTGGGTGGGGACGTCAAGCGACTGCAGAAAGCTCATGTAAAGGTTACAGAGTGGCTGCTTGCCCGTCTCGAGGAAATTATGATAACCGCAATGTTTAATTCCGAGGTTGCTCCCCCCTGCCACCAAAAGCGGATAGTTCCGGTTTACATGCGTCTTGCTATTGCTTGTGCCGTAATAGACGATGGTGTTGTCGAGCATGGAGCCATTGCCTTCCGGTGTGTCCGCCATTTTGCCTAAGAAGCGTCCCAGTCGGTCGCCTTGGAACTTGTCGTAGGTTCCGAGATTCTCCATGGATTTTCGGCCTGAACCAGCCGCCCCGTGGGCCAATCGATGGTGGCCTGTGGGCAAGCCAAGAGCAGTTTTTGGCATTTCGTTCCAAGGCCCGTCGATCATGCTCTGCAACATGTAGGTGGCGTAACGGGTCGAGTCCGTTTTGAAGGCGAGGTAGATCAGGTCATACATCGTGTCTATGAACAGATCGGGTTCATTGACCGTTGCCTTGAGGGAAAGGTTGCTTGCATCAACTTCGGGCTTGGGAGTATCGGACCAAGCCTCCATCCGCTCGATGTTCTTTTCTACCGACCGTATGCTTTCCAGGTAGGAGCCGATCTTTTGGTTGTCATCAGCGCTGACGCGTCGTTGCATGCTCTTGGCTGACTCCAGCACGCGGTCGACCAAGGCACCGTTTCGGGCATAAAGCGCCTTCTCCTTGCGAATGATGGCGGGGTCGGAATTGAAGAGCCGGTTGTAGAGGGCGAGCAAGTCGTTGTTCGAGGGGATGGCTCGTCCGGAGCGGTTGAAGGAAAGGGTGAGTGAACTGCCCGAGGCTCCGAGCCCTCCTTCGTTGCCGAGGACGAGGCTGGGGAAGCGCGTTGCTTTGCCATGGGTCATGGCTGCCATCTGGTCGATGGATGGACTGCCGGTGGTAGCTTCCGGGTTGCTCCCGGTGAGAAAGGAGTCGGCCGAGGAATGTCCGTTGATGCTCGCGACCTGAGGGTGTTCCAGTCCCCGAAAGACGGATACCTTTCCCTTGTCCGCAAGGGGTTGCATGGCGGCCATGGACGGACCGAACTTCAGTTTGTCTTCGATTACCCGTGGATACCAGCTCAAGTCGCTGTTTGGATGTTCGTCGTTGGGCGTGATTGCGAAGCCGTGCCCGACGTAGAGGGCAAGGAAGCGCTTCGGGGTCGAGGCTGCTTTCGCGATCGCCGGAGCGGCAAAAGACTCCAACCTAGGCAAGAGCATGGAAACTCCGGCACCGTAAAGAAATTGCCTGCGGTTCAATTCATTCATCTGATTTTTGGTTCGGGTGTCTAAATTCGGGCAATCGAACGATTTCCTCGATCAATTGAGACATTTGATAATCGTCATCGGCAAATTGCCGGGCGAGGTAAGCTACCGCTTCATCTTCCTTATAAGAGAGCGGGCGCCCCAAGGCAAAGGACAACATCGACGCGCTGAATCCACTGGCAAAATCCTTGGCATGCTTTTCCCGAAGAAGCTTTTGCAATTCGCTCATTCCCTTGATTGGGGAGCCACGCACTTCAGTCTCGTCAATGACCCTCAGGCTTCGTTTTTTGATCTTATGCTCGGGGGTTAACCGTAAGATTTTGTCCCTGAACTTGCCCGATGCGTCCAAGGATTCCATAGCTACTCCCCAAGGATCGATATCGGCGTGACAATCCAGGCATATCCCTTTGCGGTGGATCGAAAGTCTCTCCTTGGTAGACAACGCGGAGGCATCGGGATCAGCTTCGTCCAAGTCGCTCAAGGCGGGCACTTCCGGGGGCGGATCACGGGGCGGATCTCCCAGAAGCCGACCACGGATCCAAACTCCTCGGTTGACCGCATGAGCATCCTCGCCATCGCCATGGGCAAGAAGGAAGGCCGCCTGGGTCAGGATTCCGCCGCGACCTTCAGAAGCAGGCACCCGAGAAAAACGATGACCGCTTGAAGGGAGTGGCACGCCATAGTACTTGGCCATTACGTCGTTCACGACCATGAATTCCGAGGAGAGCAAATTCAGGAAACTGAGATCCTCGCGGAGAAGGGTTTTCATCAACGCAACCGGTTCCTGTCTCATGTAGTCTTTGTACTTGGGGTTCCACCAGCGGTAATAGTTCGGGTTGATGGCAATCTGATCAAGCTTCGGGAGACCGGTCCAGGAATAGGCAAAATCAGCGATAAAGCGTTCGGCTCGCGAATCCGCCAGCATGCGCTTCACCTCGGCGCTCACCTCGGTATCCGTGATCGGGTGGTCGCGGGAGGCAAGGTCGAAGAGTCGTTGATCGGGGACGCTCCGCCAGAGGAATGCGGAGAGGCGGCCAACGAGTTCGTAGTTCTGCATGTTCTGCGTCTTTTCAACGTCCGAGTAAAAAAGAAAACGGGTATCGGCAAACACCGCCATGAGCAGATCCCGAAGAACATCGATCTTCGATTCGGAGGTTTTCAACTTCCCACTAATCAGGACATCCAACTGTTTGGATTCAGAGTCAGTCAATGGCCGCCGCCAAGCCCGCTTGGCAAGAGCCTTAATCTCCCGGGCAATGGCATCGTCATCCAGTTTGCCCTCTTCCAAGAACGGCTGGACGCTGGCCGGTGGCCACTGCCAGGGCAGGTCGAACTCGATCCGCTCGATCACCGCGTAGCTCGTGTCCTTCATCACCTCCTTGTAGACGGCCGGCTTGCCTCGCGTGGGGTGGTCGCTACCGCCATGCGATGGTTTCAGCCAGTTCGTCTTGGCGAAATCCTGCCCCCATGCGTCGGTCCATCTATCGTCGGCCCGAATGAAGTGGGCATCCCCGAAGATCACCCAGTTCTTATTGGTCACGGGTTTGTCCGAGGGCGAGGTCAGGGGCGAGGTATTCTGTACAGTGAGGAAGCGATAGTGGAAATGGGCCGTTATGCCATAGGGGTCTTCCTTCGATACGGGTGCCGGATCCACCCCGGGAAAGTCGAAAACGTTGCCAAAGATCTCAAAATCTTGGGAACCGGGCTTCGCCTCAACTGTAAAATTGTCGATCGTGTGCTGGGGTGACTTGAATCCCCTGTCGAAGAATACGGAAAATTCATGTTTGGCCAGATCGCCTCCCTTTTGTGGCGGTTCGTTCCTCATTCGAATGCGAATGCGGAACTGACCCTCAGGCCGATTGTCGTCGACATAGATACGGAAGAAGTGATTGGGAGGAACAGGGACCTCGAAGTCGTCGCCCAGCCATTTGGGACCGCGATAACGGCGATGTTTGCGACGGTTGCCATGAGCGAGATCGTTACGGTTCAGGTAATGCTGTTTTTCCCAGTCGTTTCCTTTCAGGACATACGGCTTCGGTGGGTTGTTCAAGTCGGGCACTGCCAATTCGACGGCTGACTGCAAGGCGCTCAGGTACACCTCCATGTGACCGGCGGTCAGTTCCAGTTCCGATTGCAGAGACTCACCGTGTTTACCGACGGGATCCTCGATCAAATCACCGCTGAAGTCACGGTCGATTTGGAGCAAATCCTTCAAGCCCCAAGCAATTTGAGTGTTAGTCAGACGAGTGAAACGAAAGTCCCGTTTGTCGGAGTTGGCATACACCCGGTCCAGTTGTTCCAGCACCTGGGCGACGAAGACTTTGCGATTCTCCGTATTGGGCTGGATGGATTCTTCGGGCGGCATGTCCCCGCGCTGGAGGTTTTCCAGCGCTTCCTGCCAATGCTTGGCATTCTCCATCCGGAAATCCGTGAGCTCCAGAAAATTGATCCCACCCTTTTTCTTATCAGCATTGTGACACTTCGTGCAGTGCGCCTTAAAGAAGGCGGCAATCGTGGGGGTTTCCTCATTATAAAATGTGGGCGTAGGTTTCTTTTCGGTAACCGCAGGCTCTTGCCCTTGATTCATGGTGGCGGTTCCGAAAAATAACAGCAGGGGAATGGAATAGTTCATCGTAACGCTTCCATTTCATTGTTTCGTGACATCAAGTGTCCTACCAAAATTGAAATCATTACTTCTATTCCTGCCGAGAACCCAAGACCTATGTCACGATCGCCATATCGCTTATTGCGAGATGAATATTTTTCATGAAACTGATAGGAAATTTCTTTTTCCTAATGACTGGAACATACCTCTATGGTTAGGTGTGATCAAGGAAATGAAATCCCTGGCACGACTTTACACTACCGCCTTCTTCGCTATCAGTTGCGCCCTGGGCACACATTGCAGCGGTGCTGATTATTACATCGATTCTGTCGACGGATCAGATAGCAGTGACGGTCTCTCGGCAAGCACGCCGTGGAAGTCGCATAGGAAAGCGCAGTCAGCATCACTGGCGGCGGGAGATGTCGTCCACTTCAAGAAGGGATCTGCCTTCTCCGGCAATATTCGGATCAGTGAATCAGGCACAGCGACCAAGCCGATACGGCTGACTTCCTACGGGAAGGGCGAGCTGCCCAAGTTTACCAACCCCACTACCCGCGATGCCAGCGGCAACGCGATTATCCTTGGCGGCGACTACATCATTGTAGAAAACCTGCATTTTCACGATACCCCGGGGGAGCACGTATCGGGGATGCTCATCATGACGAGACTGGCCGCGCTGCGTATTGATCGCGGAGCGGATCATTGCATTATCCGAAACAATGAATTCATCAAGACCGGCCAGGGGATCATGTCAGCTGGCGAGCATACTTTGATCACGAAGAATTATCTGGATGGCCCGAGTTATGCGCTGTGGCGAACGTCAAAAAGCAGTTGGGGGCCGATGGGGATACACTTAAACATCGGAAATCAGGAAGTGTCATACAACACCATTAAGAACTTTGGCACCAAAGACAGCCCATGGGGCTCAGACGGCGGCGCCATCGAAATAGATTGCGGCAGATATCATAAGAAAAATATCTACATTCATCATAACTATTCGGAAGGCAATGCTGGGTTCTTAGAATCCAGCTGGGACTACGATTGGCCGCGATATCGACAGGAAATCCATAACTGGAGAGTGTCCTTTAATGTGTGCTACGATGGACAGTCATGGTTGTTCATGTTGGCACCATGCACTGGCATCTATTTTGATAACAATACGATAGCCCGATACAATGGATTTGGGAGGTCGCAAAATGCCGGCGCCCGTATTGATGTCCGGGGAGGGAGGCCTGTTGGTAAACCTTCGGGGGCCCATTTTAGAAATAATCTTTTTATCTATTCGTCCTCCCCTTATACCGGCAATCGATCTGGTGGCGCCCTGAAAACAGCCAACTGGTACTCAAAGTATAAATCTCCCGGCACCGGATATAAGGGTGATAGCAATCAGGCAGGCAGCGGCGATCCGGGCCTTGTCGACCTTGAGAAGCAGGATTACCACCTTAAGGCAGATAGCCCATTACGCGGCAAAGCGATCAACCTCAGCGAATTCTATGAATCGGATTTCGACGGGCGCCCATTGCCCAAGACCGGCAACTGGGATATCGGCGCGATTCAATACAACGCGGCCAAGCCGACCAAAGTATTGCAGCCGGAACGGCGACACCCTTCTCCTTGAGCTTGCCTTGTTGAGATTTGGTCTCTTTGTTCCAAGCCAAATCGCAAGCCATGGGCTCGTCCCGATCTCCTTGGAAATTTTTTACTTTGTGGATGATGTCTGCAGTAAATAGATTACTGCTTGTCGGGCTCAATTCTTCGTTTTGAGCAAAAGTCGTTTGTGTTGCCTTCATTCCGTTTTCCACCTATTGCTCTAGGATTCTAGCTATGAAGTCTGGAAACGTATCGATAACAACAATTCGTGCCAGGCCCTGAAGTAAACACCCCTAAAGACAAGGAATAAGAAATGAAATACGTTGCAATTTTGGCTTTGAGTCTGCTCGGCATTACCGCCCTATTTGGCGCTCATCCAGTAGAATTTGAGATGCAGTTATTGGCCGTTGATGCAAACGAAGGCATCGCCGTTGCGGATTATGACAAGGACGGAATGCTTGACGTCTCCGCCGGTCGTAACTGGTACCGCAATCCTGGCAAGTCCGGAGCCTGGGTGCCGAGGCCCTTGCGTATTATTGAAGACAAAGGCGGCTATGCGCACTCCAATGGCGAGCATGCTCACGACGTTGATGGCGACGGTTGGATCGATGTCGTGTCGAACAGTTTTTGGCTTCCTGAAGTGAACTGGTACAAGAACCCGGGAGAGAAAGGTCTCAAGAAGGGCTTGTTATGGGAGCAGAATCTACTGATTGATACCAAGCAGAAGACCAACGAACTCTGTCAGTTCATCGATATTGACGGTGATGGTAAGCGCGAATGGATTGCCAACCAGTGGAACAAGAAGGCGCCCATGGTCGTCTGGTATCAGGATGATAAGGGAAAGTTTAAGGGTCACACGATTGGACCTCACAGTGGCCATGGGATCGGGTTTGGCGATCTAAACAATGATGGACGAAGCGACATTGTGATCGGTACGGGCTGGTACGAGCGACCGAAGGGTAATCCTTATGCTGGTCCATGGAGGTTTCACCAAAGCTGGAGTAAGAGTCTGTCTTGCCCGGTGCTGATCCGCGACGTTAACGGCGATGGTAAGAACGATCTTCTTTGGGGCAATGGGCATGATTACGGTGTCTTTGCATGGCTTGGAAAGGGCGTGGATGACAAAGGCAGCTTTCTTTACGACGAAGTCAAGATCGACGATTCGTTCAGTCAGGCCCACGCGCTTCACTTCGCGGATTTGGATGGTGACGGCGTTGACGAAATGATTACAGGCAAGCGCGTTTACGGGCACAACGGTCGGGACCCGGGTGCCGACGACGTCCCGGTCGTCATGTACTACACTTGGGACAAAGAGTTCAAGACCTTCGGCAAGCACGTCGCGGCCAAAGGCGCGGGTATTGGGCTGCACATTGTCACCGCCGACCTAGACGCCGACGGGGATCTCGAGATTGTCGTCCCCGGCAAAGAGGGCACCCAAATTCTCTGGAATAAGCGCAAGTAAGGCTCTGTTATCTCTTATTCAGTGGGTTCGCCGTGGTTTTCCTTGCGGTCCCATTGGACCTTCGCCAGCTAGCCAATACCCGGTCTCAAGAGATTTAAGTCATTCAAAAAAATCTAAGGGAATACTCCCTTAAGCGTTTTCGAGATATGAACAAAAGCATCCGAGCGCTTATACTTATTCTTTTCACGCTTTTACCGGTTTCTTCTGTCTTCGGTAAGATCGCGGACCCGCGGTCCTTGATTCATGGCAACGTTAGGTATGAGAGTCACAGGCATACGGTATGGGCAACAGAAATTGGCACCAAGAGGGTTCTTTGGGAAACGAGGATCCCCATGTCGTATTATAGAGGAGAAGTTGATCCCCGCTGCGAGAGGGACGTTCAGTGGAATATTATTTCTTCTCTGAGGATTGAGGGAAAGATTCTCGTCATCAAAAATTCGATAGGCGAAACATTTAAGTTGGGCTTCGTTACCGGCAAGCTTCTCAAGAAGCGGCAGAAGAAAGCATCGCAAGCTAATCAACCAACTCGATTACCGAGAAAATCGCCCGGTGATCGGAAGCCACGGCCTCATCCAATACCCGGGTTTCAATGACCTTCCACCGGTTTTTTGGCCGCACCAGGATATAATCAATCTGGCGGACAGGTTTGGCCACTGGAACCGTCGGGATTATTTCCGGATTGGTGCGCATCCATAATTTATCGACCTCCTTCAAGGTTGGGCTGCCGGGCACATCATTAAAATCGCCCGCCAAAATGGCCGGCGCCTTATCGCGACCGCCAATCATCCGGTTGATGAATTTTGCCGAGGCAAGCCGTTCCCGGTCTACTTGCCGGTGATCCAAGTGCGTTGCCAGAAACAAAATGCTATCCTCGTCTGAAATCCTGATGAGCGATTCAATTACCCCGCGTTGTTCCCCTGCATCCACATTGGGCAAGTGATGGTTCTCGTGACGGGTAATGGCAAAGCGTGAGAGGATAGCGTTGCCATAATGGCCACCCTGAAAGGCGATATTGGCTCCAAAGGCACTGTTCATCTTTGTCAGGCGCGCCAATTCAGCCACCTGGTCTACCTTCCGGGTGCGCTTGGTTTTATGATCCATCTCCTGCAATGCCACCAGGTCCGGTTTCACTGATAAAATAACCTGGGCAATGCGTGGCACATCAAGTTTACCATCCACTCCTTCAGCGTGATGGATGTTATAACACAAGACCCGCAAGCGGACGGGTTCCCCCCCAGCATCGGCAAAAATGACCTGCCGCTTGGCCCGGTTGATCCCGACCAGGCCTCCACTCACTGGATCATTGGCCAGGCCCTGCCCGGTAAAGGGAATGGCGTGTTGCCCCAGATATTCCAGTTCACTACCTTCTTTGGGCAAGCTCAGCCGAAAGGCCAGCGGATCATCATGGCCAGTCGTCCACAACTGCTCTCCGCGCCAAATTCCACCCGATAAACTGTGAAGGCCGAGTTGGCTAATGACTTTCGCGGGATAGGTCCAGCGTGCCACTTCCCTCCATTGCTCATCGTATTTGACCAGGAATGTCTTGTGATTGTCCTCTCCGTACAGTGCAAAGTTGCACCACCAGAAACCATCCTTGTGCAATACCCACGTCAAGGATCCCCCGGCACTGCCAAAATCCTTGAAGGTGGTCAGCTGCATGGAGTCAATGTCCAACACCTTGATTTCGCTGCGCTCAGGCTTCAGGGGATAGTTTGAATGCGCACACAGCAGTTTTCCTTTCCAGAGGAATCCGCTATTGAGGTGCTTGGCCGCACCTTCGCTTGTCGCCACGCGTTTACCGCTTTTGCGGTCGTACTTGGCAACCCCACCACTGGTGATGGCATAAACGGAATGCTGATCTGCTGAAGCCGCCTGGTGCGCTTCAGGTGCGGGAAGTTTGCGCTCCACCTGCCATTGTATTTCAGCTCCAACTCCAACCAATGCTCCTTGGGAGAAAAGGAGCAACATCAGCCAAAGTCTCATGTCACTTCCCCGGGATCTAGAACAAGTGCGTATTAGAGCTTCGGTGAATGCCATCGTTGTCTAGGAAAAAGGGCGCTCAGGGCTTCAGTTCACGAATGCGCAGGTTACGGAAACGGTAGACTCCCTCCTTGGAATGATGCTGCAGTCCAATTGCCCCGCTCTTGTGCTTGGCGTCCTCGATGTCACTGCATAGCTGGCCGTTGACCCAAGTGCGTATTCTGGGTCCCTTGCATATAACCCGAATCTGATTCCATTTACTAGGCCTGAGAAATGTCCCTGTCCGGTTGACAAAATCCTTTATTTTCTTTTCCTCCTCGGGCGGGTTCATCCAGCCGACCCCGATGTCGAAAATTCCGCCGCTGCGAATGTCAGAGATCTCGCTCTGGTATCCTTGGGGCAGGTTTTTTCCCTTGGGCAAAACACAGCGAAAACCGACCCCGGAATCGAAGTCCTTCTTGGGCATCCTTGCCTCAAGCTCGAGGATAAAGTCGGTGAATTCCCGGGTATGCAGGTAAAACACCTGCGGGTCGGGAGAGATATGAATTTCACCGTCGACCACCTTGATGCCCTTGGGCTCGGCGATTTGCGATATCGGCTCACCCGGCTTGGATGCGAAGGGCTGGCGCCAGCCTTTTAGCGACTTGCCGTCGAATAGGGAAATCCATCCCTTGTTGCCAAGACCGACCTCGAAGGTGCCGAACTCGGACCAGGGGGGAAAAAGGGTCTCGCCCTTGCGCAACTTGGGGGCGGGGGGAACCTCATATTGCTTGCGTAACTTGGCCAGTTCCCCCCTCATGTGCTTGAGGGTTGCTGCATATTTTGGGTCGTCGTGGACCGACTTCATTTCCTTGGGGTCCTTCTCAAGGTCAAAGAGTTCCCATTCGTTGATGTCATAGAAGTGCATCAGCTTATAGCGGCTGTTGCGCACCCCGTCATGCCGTCGCACCGCATGATACTCAGGAAAGCAGTAGTAGTGGTAGTAGACTGAGTCGCGCCAGTCCTTGGGATTATTGCCTTCGAGTAAGGGCTTGAGGCTCTTGCCCTGCATGTCGTCAGGCAGGTCGATGCCGGCCAAATCGAGGAAGGTCTGGGCGAAGTCCAGATTGGAGACCATCTGTTTATTGACCGTGCCGGGCTTGGTGACACCCGGCCAGCGAACCAGTAACGGGGTCTTGAAGGATTCCTCATACATGAAGCGCTTGTCGAACCAGCCGTGCTCACCGAGGAAGAATCCCTGGTCGGAGGCGTAGATGACCACGGTGTTTTTTGCCAATCCCGATTTGTCCAGGTAGTCGAGCATGGTGCCCACTGAGTCGTCCAGTGAGCGGATGCAGGCCAGATAGTCGGCCATGTAACGCTGGTATTTCCAGCGCACCAGATCATCGCCTTGCGGGCGTTTCCTGAGAACCTTGGCCCGGATCCTGTCGTAAACCTTGTTCCATTGCTTGCGCTGGTCTTCGTTCATACGGTCCTGACGGAAGGGGACCATCTTGTTGTCCAGTGCCAGATCCATGGTCACCTTCAGGGTCATGTCTTGAGTTTGTGCCGGCGTGCCCCTACCCTTGTAGTCATCGAAGAGGTTCTCTGGTTCGGGATAGACTTTGGAGGTGTATTCCTCAAGAAGGTGAACGGGCGGCAACCAGAACCGATGCGGTGCCTTGTGCTGGACCATGAGCATGAAGGGCTTCTTTTTGTCCCGGCCTTCCTTGAGCCACTCGATGGATTTGTTCACCACGGTCTCGGTGACATATTCGCCGGGGGTACCCGGGACCAGTCCCTTGGGAGTCCTGAAATCCGGGGCGTAGTAAGTTCCCTGACCGGGCAGCACATTCCACAGGTCAAAGCCCTGCGGATCTGAACCGAGGTGCCACTTGCCAATGACCGCCGTTTGGTAACCACCCTTCTGCAGAAGCTTCGGAAAGGTCTGCTGGTCGCCGTTGAAGACATGCTCATTTTCCATGAAGCCGTTCAGGTGGGAGTGCTTGCCGGTCAAAATCACTGCACGGCTGGGGCCACAGAGCGCATTGGTGACAAAGCAATTGTCGAAACGGATGCCTTCCTGGGCGATTCGGTCCAGGTGCGGTGTCGGGGCAACATCCTTCAGTCGACCGCCATAGGCTGAAATGGCCTCATAGGAATGGTCGTCAGAAAAAATAAAGACAATATTTGGGCGCTGCTTCGAGAAGAGGTAGCCTGCGGTGCAGAAAAATTGACCTGCCAACGCCAGAATAATCAATAGGACCTGTTTCATGGCGATTATTCTACGCCACCGGTCAAGCCTGCTCAATAGCCAACAATGCCAAGGAAGCTGTCCCTCTAATATCACCGCACAAATACCATGAAAGCCCCGTCAAAAATCCTGATGATCCTTGTGGCGGCACTCTTTTCCCAGACGCAGGGGCTGCAGGCCGGGGAGAAATCCCGGGACCAGGGCAAACCGGATTCTCAAGTCTGGTGTTTTGTCAGCATTCCCGATTTCCTGAACTTTGACATCGATTACCCCCAGAAGGGATGGGAGGACGCCCTCGGGTTCATCGTCAGTTCCATGAAAAAGGAAGGTCCGGCTTTCGCCATGGTTGCCGGTGACCTCGTGATGGGCCACTGGGGAACGAAGAAGGAGGAGATTGACCGCTGGGCAAACAAGTATTACCCCGGCTGGGTGCAGCGTTTTCAGGATCAGGATCTTAAGGTCTATGCTGCCCTCGGTGACCATGAGATCAGGGATAATCCATGGCGGGGAGCCGCAGCGGATGCGATTCCCTTTTACAAGGCTGCTTTTCGCCGCCACCTGAAGATGCCCCTGAACGGTCCTGATCACATGAAGGGAACAGCCTTTTACTGGCTCCACAGGAATGCATTGTTCGTCTCGGTGGATGTGTTCGAGAAGGGCAAGAGCAATCAGGGTGAGATTGCTGCCGGGGTGACGGGAAAACAACTCGCGTGGTTTGAGAAGGTGGTGGGTGAGCACGGGCCGAAGGTGGACCATATCGTGGTCATGGGGCATACCCCCATCCTGAGGCCGGTGAGGACTTTTAGTTCATCCGGTATGCTGACCGTCAAGGGGCATGACTCGGACTTCTGGAAGCTTATGGCAAAGCACGACGTCGATCTCTATCTTTGCGGGGAAGTGCATGCCATCACCTGCACGCAGCGCGATGGTATCCAGCAGGTCGCCCATGGGGGCCTGATCGGGCGCACCACCAAGCCCAACTACATGGTCGTGACTGTGTGGAAGGACAGGCTTGAGCTCAACCTTAAGGAGATCGACCTGATTAATGGCAAGGGCAGGCTTTGGCAACAGGACAAGAGTCGCGGACCGTGGGATACCATCACCATCACCGAGGAGCGAAAGAAACAGGGCTTCACCTCAATCGGGAAGATCATCATCGACAAGCAGGATGCCGACAAGCGGTTCGAGGGCGCCACCGGTTTTTTCATTGAGAAAAACAGGGGTTGATTCGTAAAGCTTATCAGTGGATTTAATGGGAATAATGGATGTCTTGACCTGCAGTAGAACAAGAAAACGGCGTTGTGCCATTGCCGGATGTTTTCTGGCTTTTGTGTTTCTTGGTGCTCATGCCGCGCCGGGGGAAGGGCACCAAGGCCATGGCCTTGTCGGGTTGCGCCCCTTGCCCCGGACCGCAAAGAAGGATCACAGCCACAACCACGGCGGGTCCTGGGCCGGCACCCCCACCTATGAAGAGCAAAAAGGCAATTACCCCTTCGTTGCCGAAAACCTGGACGTGGTCATGGGCTGGCTTGATGGGGACTTCAAGACCAAGCGGGTCTTCTTTGAACATTACTGGGGACTGAGCGAGGCCCGTGATGATCCCGACCCGAGAAAGAACCTGCTGATTCAGCTGATCCGCAAATGGGAGGGGCAGGGCGCCCGGGTGGATCACATCTTGATCTGTCGAGAGTATGACCTTGCCATACAGAGAGGGCACAAGGATGCCAAGCCTGGACCTTTCAAGGAGGATACACGCATTCTTTTCGAGGAAGATTATGATCAAATACGTGCAATGTTTCAAAAGGCTCACGCGTTGAAATTCATCAAGCGTAACAATTACAAGCTGATTCAAATGGTTCAGGAGCCTTCCTTTTTTGCCACGGATGAACGGTTCCTGCCGATTATGGAGAAGTGTGACGGGATTGCCTACGAGTGCCACCAGTTCAACCGTCACTGGCCATTGGAAACAGGGTGGGGTAAACCCGGGAAAGTGATCAGGGGCGCCAGGTGGACCTTGAGTCAGGGCAAGGAATACATCTTCTATTACGGGCCGATACGTTGGAAAGGGAAAGTTTACTACGAGTTTATGGAAAGGGACTGGCTGCAGAAATTTTGGAAATCCGGGTTACCGAAGCGCCACCCCAGGATGCATTATTATTTGAATACTTTTCCACACGCGGATGGGCGAGGGCGGCCTGTCGGTCCTGAAACCAACCCGCATTCTGTCCTTGGCTTCACCAAATGGCTCATTGAGGAAATAACCATGCCTTCGCATGAAGAGAAATGAAGCGGTGATGGGCTTAATCTGGAGCGCTTGGGTGCAACAGGAAAGCCTCTTACGGAAAACGCCAGGATAGACTACTTACTTCGAGAGCATGTTCCCCGAATGCCTTAGTAGGAATTTCCAGAGCAATCTCCTTTTGGAAAGCTCCATCATGACCGTAAGAGCGCACGCCGCCCTCCTGGAGAATCCCTTTAGCTTGACTGTTTTCGGCTCGACCAAGACGAACAAAGACCCGTGCCTGTTCTCGATCTCCGGGCTTTAACTGATCAAAGAGAGGAGTAAGATCGATACCCACTTCGAGGGCTGTGTCATTATCAGGGCCCGCGAGAGGGACATGGCCCGCGTTGGCCCGACCAAAGAGAGGCCACCCGTTGAAGGCTTCTGGCCTCATTTCGTGATCCGGGTTGGACGCCTTGGGATCTCCCGAGATGCCCAAAGTCAGACGGAGATCGGTCCGATCGCTGAAGGATAGTTTCAAGCGCAAAGTCCGACGGGGGAGGTAACGCCTGACCTCCGCCCGCCCAAGGTAATTACCCCGCTTCCACGTCGGATCAATCATCGCCGAGTAGAGCAGGTAAATTTTCCCATCGCCTGACCACTTGGGCCCCCATGAGTTCACTACGATGTAGGCCCCACGCTCCCAGTCCGCCAAAGTCACTTCCCCGTCCTCATTGATGTCCTGGTCATTGGTAATTTTCCCGTCCCCATTCACATCGTAGCCCACCTGATTGTCGTAACCAACACAGGTGATTCCGTGCCCGTAGCCAGAGGGCCCCCACCGGGTCCAGACGTCCTCTCCGACGGCATACTGGCCCTCGGGAATGATCCCTGTCACTTTCTTGAGTTCTCCCATCCGGCCATCGAGGGCAAGAATTCCGCCAATAACTT
>Ga0315316_10000557_pt1 | contig 24872 bp, 31 predicted proteins | sample M160m3416metaG_FD_203702 | JGI IMG/M metagenome (GOLD analysis project Ga0315316, IMG submission 203702) | Ammonia-oxidizing marine archaeal communities from Monterey Bay, California, United States - M1 60m 3416 | ecosystem: Environmental > Aquatic > Marine > Intertidal zone | place: USA... | reverse complement strand
AGATCTAATAATTTCACAAGAAATTTGTGAGGTATGTTCAGCATATACTAACCAAGTAAAAAATGCAATGGATATTCTTGAACAAAAACCAGAAATCTATTCAATGAATCCTCATGATATGCAAGGAATTTTAAAATGTGTTAAGGATATTTCAGAGAAAATTGATGAGGTGGGAAGAGGAGAAGAGATTGTTAATTCATTAAACACACGAATTAATAAAATAAAAAAAGTACTGATTTCAGATAAACCGAAAGTTTTAGGAATAGAATGGATAATGCCATTTTTTACAGCAGGGCATTGGGTTCCAGAAATGATTGAAAATTCAGGAGGAATTAACATGGTAACAAAAAATGGCGAGCATTCAAGAAAAATGGATATTACAGAGATTGAGAATGCAGATCCTGACGTATTGATTTTAATGCCATGTGGTTTTAATGTTCAAAGAACAGTTTTAGAGTATGAGAAATATCTTAAAGATGATTCAAGATGGAATAAATTAAGAGCAGTTAGAGAAAAAAGAGTTTTTGTAGTAGATGCAAATTCATTTTTCAGTAAACCAAGTATTAGAGTAGTTACGGGAATTGAGATATTAGCAAAAATTTTACATCCAGAGATATTTACAGATTTACAGGTACCAGTTAATTCATTTTTAAAAATATAGAAAGAATCTTCTATTATTGATCGTCTGTCTCATCTAATTCATCTGCATCATATGCTCGTTTGGATGGACGAGTTGGAATGAAGAATCGTGACATAACATCCTATTACAATTTTGAAAGTAATTTTAGTGGGTTGTAAAAAATTGTCTTTTTACATTAACAAAATTGAACTAGGTTAAGATTTTATCTTACACTCGTGTGTGAGAGACTTTGTTGTTACAAAAATTACTAATCCAAGTATCCCAATGGATGTAAATCTAATTGGAATTTCATATATTGCTAAAAATGAGCTTGTTATACTTCCAGCAGTTCCAAATGTAGTGATAATTGAAAATGCAATTGGACCACAGGAACATGCACCTGCTGAGGCTCCAATTATAGTTCCAATAATACTCGAACCGATTTTTTTGGTTTCTTTGATAAGTTTAACACGAAAAATATTCATCGATATCGCCAATGCAGAGAGAAATGATAGAATTATAATTAATGAAAAACTAAGCGTAGTTTCAGGATAAATCGAGAATGCTAAAAATGGTTCAAAAAAAAGGAATTCTGAAATTATGATTAGTGGAAAAAAAAGTAAGGCGAATATTCCTAATGCAAGTAATATGTAAGAGGGATTTGAATAGATGATCCCAAAGGTATTTTTCAATTTAGAGCATTGCGTTTATAATTTCTTCAAAAGTTGAGTATGGATGTGCACCAACAATTCTTTTTGAGTCTCCAGAAGTATTGACGATTACAAAAGTAGGAGTACTATTTGCTCCAAGATCAGTTTTAGCTTTTTGTTTGTTGAAATTAACTTTAGAATAGTATTCTTTTGAATTCATACATTCATTAAATTCTTCCATATTCAAATCCATATTAAGTGCAATTGTACTTAATCTATCTGTATTAGCCCATCCATCATCCACATGTTGTTGTAATTGATACAATTTTGCATGGTAATCCCAATATTTTCCTTGTTCATCAGCGCAATAAGTTGCCTCAGCTGCAGTTATAGAATCATTTCCTAAAAATGGCATATCAATAAATACGAGATTTACTTTTCCAGTATCAACATAATTTTTAATAATTTGTGGTCGTGTTTGTTCAAACCAAAGCTTACACATTTCACATTGATAATCACCAACTTCCACAATTGTTACAGTTGCAGTTTCAGAACCTAATACAGGTGGATTCTTGAATGTTATTGCTTTAATTTCATCTTGAGATGAACTTTGAACATTATTAAATTCAGACAGGTAAGATGAAAATGAAATTGTCACTGCGGCAACTAGAATTACAGCAACTATACAAACTGCAATTTTCTTTGGATTTGCCATAAAAATCAACATAATAATTTAATTAAAAAACCTTGCATTGCATCAAAGTTATGGAATTATTTACGCCTAAACAGACTCATAATTTTTTGAGCCACAGAATCAATTGGGCATGAACTACAGGAGATATCTGAATTTTCTGCCTCAACTTGCTTATCCAGTTCATTTTGTTTTTTTTCATCCATGAATCTGCTAACCAAAAATAGGTTATAAACAATATGACAATTTTTACAAATACACTATTCACCATAGGAATCAATTAATTCCAAGCATGGGTTTATTAGACGAACGAATGGATTGAAAATAGAAATAATGATGGATTAGGTTCGCTTTCTCTGTCATTGCTTTAGACAGAAAAAAAATGAATACATTTGATGAATTAAAAATAAATGAAGACATAATGAGATCCATCAAGGAGCTCGGTTTTACTACACCTTTTCCAATTCAAGCACAAACAATACCAGAACTTTTACAAGGAAACGATGTAATTGGTCAAGCACATACAGGAACAGGAAAAACTGCTGCATTTGGAATTCCAATGCTACAAAACATCATCCATGGAGGAGGAATTCAGGGATTAGTCATTGCTCCAACAAGAGAATTGGCCATGCAAATTACCGAAGAGATAAAGAAAGTTGGAAAATATACTAAAATTAAAGTAGTAACTGTTTATGGAGGGCAAGGAATTGGAATTCAATTAGATGCACTACGTAGAAAACCAGAGATTGTAGTTGCAACACCTGGAAGATTGATTGATCATTTAGATAATGGTTCGATAAGAACCGACAATATCAAACATGTCGTATTAGATGAAGCAGATGTAATGCTGGACATGGGATTCATAGAAGATATAGAATACGTTTTACAAAAGGTTCCAGGAAATAGAATTACATCATTATGGTCAGCAACAATGCCACCTGAAATTCTTAGGCTTTCAGACAAGTATCTAAACAATGCAAAAAATATTCTAATTGATTCAGATGATTTAAGTGGAGAAGGTATTGATCAGGCATTTTTAGTAATCAAAGATAGAGAAAAACACAAGTATCTAACAGATTTCATTAATCAAAACAAGGGTCAAGTTATAGTATTTTGTTCAACAAAAATTCGAACCAGAAATGTTGCAAGAGATTTAACAAAATCCAGATACAAAGTAGTTGCAATAGAAGGAGACATGTCACAAAATAAACGTGAATATTCAATGATGAAATTTAGAAAAAATCAAGCAGACATATTGGTCGCAACAGATGTTGCAGCAAGAGGAATAGATGTTCCAAGAGTAGGATTAGTAGTAAACTATGATGTTCCAAATCAAGATATGGTTTATTTCCATAGAATTGGACGTACAGCAAGAGCAGGAGCAAAAGGAAAAGCAATCACACTCGTATCATATTCATCAATTGGAGATTGGAAATTTATTAAAAAACAAATTAAATCAGATTTGACTGACTTGAATAAAAAGTTGGGAATTGAAGTTCACATTCCAGATCCACTAAAGCGAAATGTTGGACAACGTATTGCACAACCAATGCGTTCAGGATACGGACGTAGACCAAGTTATGGCGGTGGAAGATCAAGTTATGGCGGTGGAAGATCAAGTTATGGCGGTGGAAGATCAAGTTATGGCGGTGGACATAGTAGAGATGGACCTGCAAGAGATCAATACAAGAGAAAAGGCAGTGCACGTCCATCATACAGAAGACACAACCGCGATACCAACAAGAAATGGTAATTTAACACTTAAAGATAAGGATTAGTTAAAAAAGTGTAAGAAAAAATGCATATCGGATTTGTTTTATTAAATTGTGATTTGGGTGCTGAAGAGTATATTTTAGAAGAATTGAAACAAGTAAATGAAATAAAAAATGCATATGTTACATTTGGTGCATATGACATCATAGCAGAAATTCATGCAGAAACACAAGAAGATTTTGAAAAAACAGTTGCATTGAAAATTAGACAATTATCTAGAGTAGTAAGTACAATGACATTAAATGTAATTAAAGGCGAATGACACTTATACAAAAAAGAAAGTGAAATTGTGTTGCCGCAAATTGAATATTCTGGAACAGTGTGGGCACTAAGTCATAATGACCCAGAACCGCTAATTGCGCACAGCATAAAAAAATTACAAGATTATGGAGTAAAAAAAGAAGATATTCAGATAGTAGATGCACCAAATAATCCAGAAGTTGGACAAATTGTGGTAGAAATATGGCCACATGAATTAGTAATTGCACGAATTAGAACTGTTCGAGGGGAATCTTTTATCAGCGGAACAGAACTCAATATAGAACTAAAAGCAGATGAAACAGGAAAATATATCGATTAAATTTGAGTAAAAAACACAAAGTAAAAAAATCAAAGAGTAGATTTCCAATTATCATAATAGGCGCAGTCATAATAGGAATCATTGTCTTCTATTTCTATTCAGCAGATCAAGCAAAAATTCGGGGTTCGGTTTTTGGTACTGAAATACAAATGCTACAAGAAGATATTGCGTTTGAGCAGAATCGATTTATTTCTACCATAGCACAATGGGAAGAAGGCAACATTACAAATGAAGAGATGGCAAGTATTGGCGAATCACATTTGGAAGAATTTAGCAAATTGTTAGGAAAATATGATGAATTACAACCTCCAGATGCATTTTCGCCATCTGTAAGATTGTTTAAATTATCATTAGAATATCAGATTGAATCACATGAGCATCGCTTAGGCTGGATTAAAAATGGGGATGAACTAGAATTGATTAGATCCCAAGAATTAACACAATTGTCTTTTGAAGCAGAACAGACAGGATTAAAATCATTTAATGATGCAAAAAAAGGATTAGTGAAAACGGCTCCGTTAAATCAGAAGTTAACAAGAGAAGAGCATGATAAAGCTAAAAGTTTAGTATTAGATTTGTACAAATATCAAGAGGCAGCATGTATAACACAGCTAGGAGCCCCATTTGAAAATATGGAACAAAAATCAGATTATGAAGATTGTATTAAACTTGTAGAAAAGAATAAGGAACTTGAGATAAAATCACTTGAAGGTAGATGTTGCGTCTAGAAAGAGCGAAAATAACAAATCTTAAAGAGTTTTAAAATAATCATATGTTATGAAAAAAGTATTAGTGCTAATTCCATTATTAATTTTGATCCAACCTGCTTTTGCAGATATCACTGTCCAAAATGATCAATCATACATAGGAAATGATGGAGTATTGCATATCGTTGGCGAAATAGAAAATAATTCTAAGACACCACTAAATAAAATAAAAATTACAGCCACCCTTACAGATGAAAATGGAAATGAGATAAAACGTATCGATGGTAAAGTTATGTCGAATACACTCATGCCAGGGATGAAAACAGGATTTGACATTATTACCTTTGAAAAACTTGAAGTGGAGATGATAAAATATGATTTAGGATTAGATTACAAGATGGCAGCACCTAAAAGTCAAGTCATCGATATTGTTTCATCTGAATTGATAAGAGATAAAATGAATAATGTTGTGATTTCTGGCACACTAGAAAATAATGGAGAGATTACAGCAAATATGATAAATGTTGTCGCAACATTGTATGATAGAAATGGAAATGTCCTAACAGTTTCAAAAATTCAAACACAGCCTGATTTTCTGAGAGCAGGTGAATCAAGTTATTTTGTTGTTCCAATATATGAAAAATCTCAATCTATCGAAGCAGTGGATTACTCAATTGCTGCAGAATCAGACGAGTATGCAGCAGTTCCAGAATTCCCATTAGGTTCAGGCGCACTACTAATAATTTCAGTATCATCATATGTCATTTTTTCAAGAAACCCTGAAAGAATCACTAATGCACTTAGTAGATGTTCAAAGATTTTAGCTCGACAATAATTCTTATACATACACACAAGCAAGAATGTTAAATGGCAATTTCAGATGAGAATAAAAAATTTTTAGAAGGTTTGTTGCAATACTATACTGATCAAGCTGATTCATACAATCAATTTGCAAGTGAATATGGAGAATTTTCTAAATCCAAAAGAGAGATAGCATTTGGAGTCATAGTAGGAACGATCTATTCAGCATTTTTACAAACATATTCAAATCAACAGTTAGAAGTAAGATTAGACGATATTCAGGAATTTCACGAATTTGTCAGGGATAATATTAACAAAATCTCTAATGCACTAGATGAAAAAAAGCTATAGGTAAGAATAAATCCAAACAAAAAAATAATAAAATATGTCTGAAATAATTGGATATAAGATTCATCAAATTGTTGATAATGGAAATGCAATTCAAATGTCACTTGCAGAAGATGTTCAAACAGAACCAGTATCACAAAAACAATTGATTATGGAAAATGTTTCAAAAAAACTTGATCAGGACACAAAGGAACAAGTATTACCATTACTTGAAGCAATGCTCCAAGCACAGCCAACTATTAAAATGAAAAGTTATGCACAGACAAACATCTCAATTACAATGCCAAGAAACAGATATGAAAAACTTGGTAGACCACAAGTTGGGCAAGTATTAAGAATAGATATACAAAAAATTTAGAGATTTTCTTCTATTTCAGATAATTCAGATAGCGGTAAAGAACAGCTAAAATTTTTGCAAATAGTTACACTAGTTTTATTTGAAAATTCTTTTCCCTCAAAAAATGGATATTTAGATAATAATTTTAGATTTTCTTCATTATTAATTGAAATTATGATTCCTTCAGGCATGAATTTTTTATACAAAGAATTCAGAATTTCAGAATTTTCAGAATTGATTATTGTAATTTCTGTAGGATGCTTTAGGTATAGATTCATCACATTAAGTAGATAACCAAACGCAAATGGATTTTCTGCAGCAGAGGTACCGTTTAATTCCAAAATTTGTTTAGATATTTGAAGGAATTTTTCATCATTTACAAGATGATGTAGTTTTAATAATGCATTTGCAGCAACGGAATTCCCAGATGGTACAGATAAATCATAATAATTTTTTGGGCGAACTATCAAAGATTCATGTGTATCTGCGGTAAAATAAAATGATTTTTCAGTTTCATTCCAAAAGTGTTCTATCATATAATTTGTGATTTTTTGAGCAATGTCAAGAAAATATGCATCAGAGGTTATCTCAAAAACATCAATTAGTGAATTTACAAGATAAGAGTAATCATCAAGATATCCATTTAGCTTTGGAGTATCATTTTTGAAGGTTCTATGTATGAAGCCATGTCTAAAGAATTGTTCTGAAAAGTATTTAGCTGCATTTACGGCAGCATTAAAATATTTTTCATTTCCAGAAACTCTATAACCTTTAGCAAATGCAGAAATCATCATTGAATTCCATGACGTGATAATCTTATCATCAGTTCCTGGTTGATCCCGTTTACTTCTTACATCAAGTAATTTTTTTGATGAGCGCTTCAAAAGTTCAGTAATTTCATCTTCAGTTTTGTTAAATTTGAATGAAAGAGATGAAATATTGATATTATTTGCAAGAATGGTATTTCCTTCAAAGTTTCCACCATCAGTAATATCGTAATAGATACAAAATATTTCAGAATCATCGCCTAAGATATTTTCAATTTCACGTTTTTTCCAAACAAATGTTTGCCCCTCTTCTCCATTGGTATCAGCATCCTGAGCAGAATAAAACAAACCAGAAGCAGATGTCATTTCACGCATCACATAGTCAAGAGTTTTTGTGACAACATCAAGGTAGAAAGGATCTTTTGTAATTTGATATGCTTCTGCATATACAGGAGGTAAAAGTGCATTATCATATAACATTTTTTCAAAATGAGGTACAAGCCATCGCGAATCAGTTGAATATCTATGAAATCCACCACCAATTTGATCAAAAAGTCCACCTTTAGCCATTTTCTTTAATGTCATTAATGCAAATTCTTGAAATTTTGTAATTCCTGAAAGTTTAGAATATCTAAACATGAAGGAAAGATTTGCAGCATTAGGAAATTTTGGCGCTTGACCAAATCCACCATAGTTTGTATCTGCAACTTGTAAAAGATTAACTGCAGCCTCATCTAAAATAGCTTTTTCAATTTCCCCACCACCAGAAACTCTTTCTAGTTTAGTAAGATTTGACATAAATTGTTCAGCAGAAGTAGCAACATCTTTTGGTTTTTCCTTCCATGCTTGTGCTAATTGTCGACACAAACTACCAAAACCAGGTCTGCCATAGGAATCAAGAACCGGAAAGTATGTTCCAACGTAAAATGGTTTTTGTTCAGGTGTCAAGAATACGCTTAGTGGCCATCCACCTTGACCAGTTGACATTTGACATATTTTTTGATAAATGTCATCCAAGTCTGGTCTTTCTTCTCGGTCAACTTTGATATTAACAAAATTTTCATTCATAATTTTTGCCACGTCATCATTTTCAAAGGATTCATGAGCCATTACATGGCACCAGTGGCAAGAGCTATAACCAACAGATAAGAAAATAGGTTTGTTTTCCTCTTTTGCTTTTTTTAATGATTTATCATTCCAAGAATACCACTCAACAGGATTATCCTTGTGTTGAAGTAAATACGGACTTGTTTCTTTAGATAGATTATTTGGCATTATAATAATTCAGAGTGTTGATTATTTGTATGTAATCTAAATTTTCCAGATTGCAGTATCATTACGTTTGTAAATTTCTATGTTAATCTGTTTTAGTAGTTTTTGCTTTGATTTTTCTGCCTTTTTTTCATTACTATAATTTTTCTTTTTTAATAACTTGTCTAGCAGTATGAGCTGATCATCACTTAGATTTTTGAAACTGCCATTTTTAGTTACTAGATTTAACAGTTCGACACGTCGGAAATCATCTTTTTTTAAAATTTCTGCCATCATTATCTCTTAAGATTTAGTCGTTCTTGAAGTTTTTCAACAAATCCACCCAAGATTAATCCTAATGTTAGCCAATAAACAGATACAGCGATAAATGATGCACCCCTAAATCCTTCAACTAGTTCGATAGGGGCAGTTATTTCATCTGGATTTTCAGGCATTAAGAAGAATGCAACACTAATGAATATTGCATATCCAACAAATGCAAAAATTTTTTGATTTTGTAATTTTTTATAAACTTGATAAAATCCAACAGCCCCAAATCCAGAAATTGCAATAAATGATACAAAGAGAATTCCACGTATCATTACAGTATCAGCATCTCCCACAGTTGGAGGATTAGCAGGATATTTCAAGAATGGAATTACAAATATTGTAAACCACATCAAACCAGACAGAACGAGAGTTTTTTTTACATTATTTCCCTCGGGTAATGTATTACGTACAAAAAGAAATACAATTCCCACTAATGCTGCAATAGAAGTTCCAAGAATTGCACCTGCTAGAACTTGACCGCCTTTTTGCCAAACACGATATGAGTTGTGTTCAACCCAAAACGAAGAAGTGTCTTCTTCCACACCTGTTGCAAAGAGAGTCTGATTTTCAATTCCAATTGCCTGATCAAGATATGGTTCCACTATAGCAAGATTTATTCCACCATGTATCAAACCTGCAAAACATCCAGAGATTAATACAATAATTATGAAAAGACCGGTTTTCATCTATAGTAAAGCATAATTGTTTTTCTATTTATTTGGTAAGCTACATTACTTCATTTTTTTTAATTCCACTTGTTTCTATTTCATATCGAAGTGGGGCTGGAAGTTCCAGATATGGCTTGTTTACCAAAATCTTGATTTGATCATCTGGGACTTGTACACGTTTTAATAACTTGCCACGTTGATGCGCATACGATTTATTCCAAAAAGTAGTTGCGTCGAAGGTTTCGATTTTAACCATTAATCTCTATCGATGAATTCAGATGGTTCTGGAGGATTTGGACTTAAGCCCTTTCTCTTTCTAATATCTTCAGTTAGAGTTGCAGCAATTGATTTTGGAACTGGAGTCCATTCTTTGAAATGTGTATTCCACATTGCTTTACCAGCTGTTTGGCCACGCATCTTCTCAGAGATATCAAATGTTTCAACTGCAGGAACCTCACCAATTACAATACTTGTTGCACCTTTTTGTTGCATATCCAGAACTTTACCTCGTTTTCCTTGTAAAACAGATGAAACATTTCCTATTAGATCAGTTGGAACACGTACCTCAATTGCAAGCATTGGTTCAAGTAATACAGGTTCTGCAGATAAAAATGCTGCAAGACACGCACGTCTGGATGCAGGTCCAAGTTGTGACAAACCTCGGTGAGCAGTGTCTTCATGAGGAACAAAGTGTGTAAATGTGAATTTGCAATTTCTTACCTGCTCTTTTGTTAAACCACCCTCACTCATTACTTCATCAAATCCAGATAGTAAAGAATCAGTAGATTCATCTACAAACTGAACACCTTTTGTACCATTAATCATAACGTTTCCGCGAGAATCAAATCGCATAACCTTTTTTGCAACATCTGGAGACCAACCCTTATCACGTAATATTTGAGCGGTTTCTTTTTTATCCTTCATTTCACTTAATGTTCCATTTCTACACATCTCAGCAATTTCAGGCTCTAATGGTTCAACTTTCATGAAAATTTTATTGTGACGGTTTGGAGATTTTGCCATTACAGGCTCACAACCACCATTGATTGTTTCCCTGTAATTGATTAATGGTTCAGAAGTTATAATCTCAACTTTTGCATCTTTGATTAAGTTAACTGCAACATCAAGGTGCAATACACCCATTCCAGCCATGATAGTTTCACCACTTTCTTCATCAATTTTGATTACAAGATTTGGATCCTCAATTGTTAGTTTTCTTAAAACTTCTACAAGTTTTGGCAAATCTTTTGGATGTTTTGGCTCAATTGCCATTTGAACAACAGGTTCTGAAACATATTTTGATGCTTCAAAAACAGGAATGCCTTTTACGGTAGAAAGAGTTTGTCCTGCACGAACTTCAGTTAAACCAAGTAATGCAGGTATATTTCCTGCACCCAATTCACCTACTTGTTCTCGTACATTTGACATGAAGAAATTTACAGATTGTACACGACCTTCACGTTTTGTATCAATAATGTTAATTGTTTGACCGTCTTTGATTTTACCAGAAAATAATCGTCCAATTGCTACAGGACCTGCAGCAGGATCAATTGTCATATTCACACACATCATAATTGTAGGACCATCATCATCACACGCAAGAAGTGCCTTACCTGTATCAGATTCTAGATCACCCTTCCAGATTTTTGGAATTCTATACTTTTGTGCAACATGTGGAGGAGGATGGTGTTTGACTACCATTCCAAGAACACCTTCAGCTAATGGTGCCTTTTCTACCAAATCCTCTACTTTACCTGAATCTGAATATGCATCTATAACATCTTTGAATGTGACTCCTTTTTTCTTCATTATATCAACATTGATTGCCCACTTATCCTTTGCAGAACCAAATGTTACACTACCATCTTGAATAGATACTTTCCATTTTTCCTTGTATTCATCTTCAGCATATGTATCAATTAATTCATTAAAATTCTGAACAACATTTGCAAGTGTTTCTTGCATTTTTTCAGGAGTTAATCTCAATTCTTTGATGAGTCGATCAATTTTATTGATATACAAAACAGGTCTTACTCTTTCTTCAAGTGACATTCTAGTTACAGTCTCAGTTTGAGTCATTATTCCTTCTACCGCATCACATACTACGACAGCACCATCAATCGCCCTAAGACTTCTGATTACACGTCCAGAGAAGTCAACGTGACCAGGAGTGTCAATCATGTTAATGACATAATCATTATCATTTTCTTGATAATGTAATGTGACGTTTGCCTGAACAATCGTAATTCCTCTTTCTTGTTCTGCTTTCATCGAGTCCATTGCCAATGCACTTCCTGCAGTGGATGGAGATATGATCCCAGAGTGTGCCAAAAGACTATCGCTCATAGTAGTTTTTCCATGATCTACGTGTGCAATGACACCAAAGTTTCTGATCTTATTTTTGTCACTAATAATTTTCATCACTTCAGCTGTGGACTTGTATTTAGTCATATGGCAATCATCCTAGATAATCGGGTATTAAACCTTATGAGAAATTATGTTTTACAAGGATCAAATTTGGAAAATTAAAGATCAATTTCACTTTGGTTCATCAATTGTTTTGTCAGTTGTAGATATGTTTTAGGATCCATCTCTTTGGCAAATCCTTTGTCAGTGTTTATCAGATAAACAGAATGGATGTGAGCATTTTGTATATCTTCTAGTTTAATCTGAGGATTTTTGTAAAAGCGGTCACAAAGTTTTTTTAATTTCTTTACATCATCAAATTTTCGTGCATTTGGAGATAGTAAAAAGATATCAGATATTGGCAGGATATTCACCACAGGAGTAGCAAGAGAAAACTTTCCACAATGCTTGCTATATCTTGCAATCTTACTAACAATTCTTGCAGCGTAATAATCAACTGTATCTAATGCATGTTCAGGAGGAGTGAATCCTGTCTCAATTTCTATTATAGTAGTTCCATCATCTTTTTTTCCAAATAAATCACATACCAAAATATTCGATATTGATTTTTCAACATCCACTGAGAATCCATGAGAGATTATCTCTGCAGCACATATCAATTCAAGAACAGAATGATTAATTTTTACAAGATTTTTTTTGTAGTATTCAATTAGATTTTGCCTGACGAAATTCAATTTAGGGATTAATTCAGGCGACAAACGCTTCGACAATCGTTCAGTTATAGAGTAAACATCATCTTGAAATTTTTCGACATCCAACTATAGTCTTCAAGAGGGATGCATCTTAAGAAGGTTAAGAAAAGCTAGGCATTATAAGAAAAATGGAAAATAAGAAAAGTTGACAGTTTAGATTCGAGGTGTGAAGCTAAGTCTGCCTTTTGCAGATAGTACTACGATTGAAGAAATTGCAACAACAAGTACTAGAGATGCGATTGTACCAAATTCAGGAACTACTGCACCATCCGCAACTTCTACTTCAACAGATGCTATGTTCATATTGTTAGTACCTTGTGATGCGGTGATTGTATAAACACCATCTTGTTTCCACATTGGACCACCAACACCGATTGTTGAAGTGAATGAACCATCATCATCAGGGTTAATCTGATCAATAGCAACTACATTTCCATTTGGTGCAACTGCCTTGATTATTACAGGCGAAATTGTTGATGTAGCATGTCCTGTGATGGTGATTGTTGTTGAACCCTCAACTGCATCTGCTTCAATTGTCAAGCCTTCGCCTGCAAATGCCATAGGCACTGCTGTAACTAGCATCAAGCTTGCCAAAATTGTCAGTGTGTGTTTTGAGTTAATCACTGGTAGAAGTAACGAATATGTGTATATAAACAATCTGATTCAATGAATCAGCATTTTTTATTTATTTTCTTTTAGAAATATACGAAGTGCCTCCAAATGAGAACAGTTTGCTTTCAAACCTTTCCCATGATGGAATTTGTAGAAATTTTTGAACCCAGGGCATTCACAATGATCAGAAGTTACAAAATATGATTTTGAGGGATCACTTGAAGATTTTACCTGAAAAAGATCATCTTCGATTTTTACAACCCCGCCATTTTCAACTAATTTTTCTGCTTTTCTAATTGTATTAGAACTCAATTATTGAGTCCAAGCCATGTAACCGCCTTCAAGATTTGTTGCAGAGAATCCAGCCTTTACTAATTCATCAGCTGCAATGTTTCCACGGTAACCAGATGCACAGTATACACAAATTTTCTTATCTTTAAGATCATCAATTTGACCTTTTTTTGCATTTCTTATTACCAAGCCTAAAGGCATATTTTGAGAGTTTTCAATTGCGCCGTTTGCAACTTCGTCCGGTTCTCTAACATCAATTAAAACAAACTGATTTTGGTCTTGCTTAAGTTGGTCTTTCGATATAGATTCTACCATGTTTAACCCCAATTGTATTGACATATATTTTTTAAGTAAATAAAGCCCATAATGAACAAAAAAGAACTACAAAAAATAGTAGAAAAAAACAATTCAGATTTCAATATGCTGATCGGAGGGAATTCATTTACAATTAATGAGATTAAGATTTTTCAAACAGATAACCCAATAACAGAACCTACAACAAGAGGAGGAATATATGTTGCAGAATTAAAGGAATTGAAAATAGAAGCAACTATTCTAGATACAAGTATAACAAAATATCTTTCAAAGGCTATGCTCGGTCCAAACAAAAACTTTCTTGATATAATTTTAGAAGCAGTAGTTCAAGATGGTCAAAAGATTTCACTTGTAACAAATCTCACAAACAGTATGCAAAATGCATCAAAAGTAGTTCTTTATTTGACACTCAAAGATGCAACTATAAAATCACAATAGTTTACAGAATTTATCATACTCTGCTTTTAGTTTTTTATCAGATAATATTTCATATGCCTTGTTAATTTGAGCCATTTTTTCTTCTGATGAATCCTTGTTTCTATCAGGGTGGTACTGCTTTGCAAGTTTTCTATATTGATTTTTAATTTCAGATTGCGAGGAATCGTTTGTCAATCCTAATACAAGATAATAATCTGGTAGTAAATTATCATTGTACATTTCACGAAATTCTTTTGCCTCAGTATTTATTTTACGAGAACCAAAGATTTCTTCTTCGGACCATTCAGAATGATATTTTTCATAATCACGATCTTTTTTAGAATCTAATTTAACATCATCATAACTTGTTTTCTTTTGTAATATGATATGTCTTGCAAGATAAATGAAAACTCCTGCTACAATAATTATTGAGATAGCAAATGTCAGATATAGATCTTCAGAACTTATGTAATAATCAGATACTGCAGAAGGTGGATTAACCTGTGCACCAGAATCATAGAAAAATTTTGCATTTGCTACATTATCACCAGATTCAGCAACAACAAGATAGTTACCACTTGTTTGCCAGCTTCCAATTCCTGCAATTATCAAAGTAGAAAATTTATTTTCAGCATCAGTTTTTAGACTCTCATTCCAGACATTATTTCCATCAGGATCTTTTACAGAAATGAAAACAGAATCTAAATTACTTGAGCCCCATACAGAAATGAAATCAGATTTTTCATAAATTGTCTTGTCAATATTGAGAGTTAGTTCATCAGCAAATGCATTTGTGATAGGAAAAATTAGGAGAAAGAAAAAGACTCCAAAATAGATATTTTTCATAAGTCACTTCATCAATAGATAAAATATAACGTAAACTATTCTATTTGTTCCTAAAATTACACCTGAAAATAACCAAAAGTGTTGAAAAAATTTAACAGGTTTTTGCTAATAATAGAGATCAATGTATAGTGTATGGTAATAGGTTACTGCGTTAAATGCAGAGACAAACGAGAAATGAATAGTACTCAAGCTGTAACCATGAAAAATGGAAAACCAGCAACAAAAGGTACATGCCCAACATGCGGCATTTCGATGTTCAGAATTGGTAAAGCATAACTGAACATCAAATAATCTTTTTTAGGAAATTTTTCTACGTATAGTTCCATTCAGCAGTTATGCCATTCCATAAAGAGCGATATGGTTTTGGAGATTTTTTAATCTCACCCTCAATTCTGTTTTCTACTGCAAAAAAGAAGTTCTCCATTGCATCTACCCCACCACCATCAAAGATTTCTTTTCCAACCTCTTTTAATCTAGATTTTTTGGATTCTACTTCATATGAATTATGATTTTGTAAACAAAATGTCAAAAGATCAATCATCTCTTCTTCAAGCATGAAATCCATATCAAATCTAAAAATTTTAGACTAAAAAATATTGATATTATAGTTTAGATCCAAGTTTGTCATGAATTTGAGCAAGAATCATTTTTGCTTTTTCTTTATTTTCAAATGACTCTCCTTGTTTATCAAGAATAGTATCAATCTCATAGCTCTTGTCAACTAGAATTTCCGCTACATGTTCATCAAGTGTTCCTTTTCCTACAAGATAATATGCAAAGACAGTGTTTTTCTGACCAATTCTATGTAGACGATCTTCTGCCTGACGATGAATTGCAGGACTCCAATCTAGTTCTGCAAATATTACATATTTTGCATTTGTAAGATTAATTCCAACATTTCCTGCTCTCAGACCTGCAATCATTAATTTTGTCTGTCCTTTTTGGAATCTATCAATTTCACGTTGTCGTACAACATCAGTTTGACCTCCAATTATTGATGCAGGATCATAATTAGCTAAACTATGATGTAATAAATTATGAATTGCTCTGTGGTGACAGAAAACTACAACACTTTCTTCTATTTCCATTATGTTGGTAACAAAATCAGTTACGTGTTTTAGTTTAGCAAGACCTGCAGCTTGTCTTTCACTTTCTATTGCACGATGATATGATGCAGATTTATCAAATGCAGTTTCTGCATATTTCTGTTCTTCTTCAAGTTTTTTCCAAATTTTATTTAGTTCAGCCTTATAGAATTTTTCATCCGCATGAATCATCTCAGGATATCTAACCTTATCTTTCAATTCTTTGAGAACATCAGATTTTTTTCTCCTTAGCATAACATGCTTAGTTAATTGGTTACGTAGTGTGTCACGCTTGTTTTCAAGTACTATCGCCTTGCCCTTTTCATTTACATAACAAAAATATTCACAAAATTCCTTAAAGCTTCCAAGAAGACCAGGTTTCAAAATATCAATTATAGGCCATATTTCAGAACCACGATTATAGATAGGAGTGCCAGACAAACCAACTCTATATTTTACACTGTCTTCTGCTGCCAACTCTTTTACAGCCGCATATTTTTGAGTCGTTTTTGATCTTAGATGTTGTACCTCATCACAAATAACTGAACGAATTCCAAGCTTAAGTAAATCTGGAAGTCGTTTGTTTAATAATTCATAATTAATAATGTAAAAATCATATTCATCAATATCTGCAAGTTTTCCATTTCGAATCATTGTACTAGATGGAGGTTCATTATCAATGATTTTACCATTCTTGCCTTTTTTCTTAAGAAATTTTTCAATCTCACGCTGCCAGTTTGTCAAAGTGACAAGTGGTGCAACAATTAGTGCAGGAAATGAATTTTTTTCTTTTGATAGGTATGCAAGTGTTTGAACAGTTTTTCCAAGACCCATCTCATCAGCAAGTAGTGCATTTCCACTTGATTTGATTAAAAAGTCCAATCCCTCTCTTTGAAAGTCTAAGAGAGTTCCTTTGAACTGTTTGCTAGGAGTAGCCTGATGTAGTTTTTCAATTTTTGGAACCCTTATTTTTTTAATTGTTAGCGGTGCAATCTTTCTTTTCCATACAGATTTTGATAAAAGTTCAAAAGAATAACGCTCATCAATCATTTTTAATTTTTTGATGTTTTCATCATTATCAGTTACAATAACTTCATCAGGTTTGTCTCCATACCACCCACGAGGAATTAATTTTGAGACCATGTTTACAGCACGATTTCCAGAAATTTTCCAGCACCAAGTTCCAGAATAACGATCCAATACAAATTCTAAAGTTCCAAATTTTTCCATCTTATGTTTCCGAATTTTAGCTCATAGTTTTTCATCGTTTATGAACTTTAGGTTTGAAACTATTCATGGTTTATATCATATTCTAGTAATTTGGTGGATCTTTCAAGTAATTGATCCATATTGGTACATTCCAAGATTGGCTGTAGATCTAAAGGAGTTTCAGAAGCTAGAGCACATAAGGAATGTACATACTCCATAGTAGGAGTTTCGGTTTTCAGATAATATTGTTCTAGCACATGATCAAGCTGATGAGATGTTAAATCAGAATTTCCTGTACTTTTTTTGATTTTATTTTTCCACAAATTCACCAGATTTTCCCAATCAACTAAAGAAATTGATTCGTCAATTTCAGAAATCATTTCAATTTCAGCCTGAATATACATTTTTTTTTCAACTCCATCAGAATGATGAAGTTGTTCAATATCTTTTGCTCCATCTACAGTAAATGGATCATAATCTTCAGTTTTTTTAAGTGATGGAGGAATCAAGTGAATAATTCTAAATTTCCTACGACCTCGAATATTTAAAAATAAATGACCACTTGTAGAATCTACATCTTTACAGTCAACAATTTTTGCAATCGTACCAATGTCATATGGAGCTTGCCAGTTTGATAGTGTAGCACTATCATGTCCAAGACAAATTCCAAATTCTTTTTCTCCTAACATGCAATCGTCAACCATTTGCTTGTATCTTGGTTCAAAAATTCTTAAAGGAAGATCTTGATTTGGAAAGAGTACCAAATCTAGCGGAAATATTGGAATAACCTTGGTTTCACTCACAAACGTAGTATATCTTCATAATATAAAATTCAACTACATTTTTAGGCAATATTTTAAAAAGAAAATATAAGATAACGTATCATGAATGAAGAAAATAAAGAAACAGCGGTTCTAGGATTAATTAGTAGAGGTATATCTAAATTTGATAAAATTTCTCGAGAATTAAATGTTGACCCAAAAGATTTAGAATCAATTTTGGAGAAATTAGAAAATTCAGGATTAATCAAAGTAAATGAAAAGAAAGGGTTGCTTGGCACAAAAATTGAGATTAAACCAACAGATGATGGGTACAGAAAATTTGAACATCAACTGAAAATCTTGAAAGATAAATGGAATCAACTAGAAAATACATACAAGTCAGGTAACAAGCAGGAATTAGAACAGAGGCTAAAAGAAGATAAATCATTTTTACCATCAATGATGATGTTTGGAATAATAGATATGATGATGTTTTCCATGATGTTCAGTATGATTGGCGCAAGTATGGGAAGTTTCGTTCCAGCAGAAGACATGCAAGGAGTGGACAATGATGCAGACGATATGGAAGGATCCAATCAGGGCGATGATGGCGGATTTGATATCGACATAGGCTTCTAATGTCATACACATCATTTGACAATGTAGGATTGGTAAAGGTACTATCTTTTTTCCAAACACATGATTCAGAATATTTATCAGGTCAAGATCTTAGTGACGTTTTAAAAATTAGTAGAGTTGCAGTGTGGAAACATATGAAAAAGATTCAATCACTTGGTTATAAAATAGAATCAAAACAAAAATTAGGCTATAGATTAGTAAGTAATACAGAAAAATTACTTCCATGGGAAATTACACCTAATTTAAAAACCAAAACAATTGGAAAAAGAATATACTATTTTGAAGAGATTGATTCAACACAGAATTTTGCACAGCAAATTGCATCAAATAATAGAGAAAATGGGACAATCGTTATTGCAGAAAAACAAACTGCAGGAAGAGGACGTCTTGATAGAAAATGGACATCGCCGAAAGGAGGTATTTGGTTTTCGTTAATTATTCATCCAAAATTTGATGTTTCGAGTTCAACACTAGTTCCAATTGCAAGTGCAGTTGCATTATCGAAATCAATAAAAACAATTTTAGGAATAGAAACCAGTGTGAAATGGCCAAACGATATTACAATTAACGGGAAAAAAGTTGCAGGGATGTTAGTAGATGCATCGTTTGAGGCAAATGATATTGAGTATATAATTTTAGGAATTGGAATTAATTTTGATATTGATACTAAAAAACTCGAAAAAAGATTGAAGAATAGTCCAAATTTTTATGGTGTTGATTCACTACGAAAAAAGGATGACAAAACGCCCCCAAAATTATTACTCAAAGAGTTTCTAGTACAATTTGAAAAAATTCTATTACAATTGAACAAGGGGGAAAAAACAAAAATTGTAAAAGAATGGACAAAAAGAACAGATGGTATAGGTAAGAAGATGATTATTAACACATCAAATGGAAAAATTTCAGGAATTTCTCAGGGAATAGACAAAGATGGAGCATTGAAATTAAAAACACCGAAAGAGGTTAAAAAAATCTTTGTAGGCGATGTTGTTTTAAATGGAATATAATTTCAGTCTATTTTGTAGAATCATTTAATTTTGAAAAAAAAATCTTATCAGTATGTATAGCAATAAATTCATCAAATTTCCTTTAATTACAGGAATAATTTTTGCATTGTTTTTATCACCAATGATGAGTGTTTCATTTGCTCAAGGAACAAATAATCTGCCAAATGTCTACAAAAGAGCAAATGAACATTTTATGCTTGGAGAGTATTACCAAGCAGTTGAACTGTATAATGAGATTTTAGAAATTTCTCCATATGACAAAAAGACACTATTAATGAAAGGAATCGCTTTAAGCAATCTTGATAGACATAAAAAATCAATTCTTGAATTTTACAATGTATATCAACAAGATCCACAAAATATTACAGCCTTAATTGGATTAGGTATTGGATTTGGAAATTTTGGAGAAAGCAAACAAGCACTCATTTATTTTGAAAAAGCTTACGAATTACTTCCGAATAATCACATTGTACAGAATTACTATGAATTTGCAACAAAGACTGTAAAAAAATATCCCTATAATGAAGTTGAAAAACCACAGATTTTTACATTGAATACTACATTAGATAAATCACAAATAGTTCCAGAGTGGATAAAGAATACTGCAGGATGGTGGGCTACCGATAAAATTCCAGATGAAGGATTTATGAAATCTTTACAATATTTATTACAAAATGGAATTATCAATATAGAGTCTTCAGAGTTTGGAAAACAAAAATCAACATTACAATCAATTCCAGTGTGGATAAAGAATACTGCAGGATGGTGGGCTACCGATAAAATTCCAGATGAAGAGTTTTTGAAGGGAATAAATTTTTTGGTTGACAATGGATTGTTGGTAATTGATATTCCAGATATTCAGGAATTGACAAAAGAAGAAAAAGAAATTAAAGAAAGAAATGAATGGGAGTTTTCCAGATATTTAGATAGAATTGTAAAAGCAGTGAATCAGGATACAAGGTACATTGAATATCCAAATCCAAGTAATGATGTTATCAAGAAATTCTTGAGAGATTATGTAAAATGGAATTATGATCAACAAATTGAGATTGGAAATAAAAATTTCCCAAACCCAGAATATGTACTGATAGATGACATATACCATTTAGAGTACAAAATTTATGTGAATGAACAACCATTAGGCTTGCCATTAGACCATGTAAGTACACTAGAAAATTCATTCAAGGTGTGGGAGAAATCTGAATTTACTTCAACAGACGGAAAAGTTGTCAAGATACATTTTGTTACAACAGAAATGAAAACAAACGCAAACCTATGGGTAACATGGGTTGTAAGAGATTTAGGACAAGGTGTATTAGGTCATGCAAATCTTGGAAAAGGAGTAGTCGAGGTTGCACTAGGAGGTTATGGATGTGATGGAAATTTTCAACTGTACCATGTTGATACAGTAGAGTATATCATGACACATGAATTAGGCCATGGTATTGGATTAAAACACAGTGAAGATAAAGATAGTATAATGTATCCCTCAATGAAAAATACACAATATGCATATTGTATTTTAGATGTTGGAAAAAAATAACACAGGTTCCATAGTTTTAAGAAGTAACTAACCTAATGCTCTAGAATGTTTTTGTGTATGAGGACGTTCGCCTGAGAATTTACGTCGCATGTGACCTGACGGTCGACCATACAATAATTCCAAGAACCAACTCTCATGTTCAATTTCTTCCATGAGTATATCCTTTGCAATATCATATGTTGCAGGATCTTTGTTGTATGTCATTTTACATACTATATCCCAATTGACAATAGCACCTTGTTCTGCTTTGAGACACTTTTCTAAAATTGCTTTAATGTCAGTTGGGTTTTTTGGTAACTGTAAAAAATCACATCCAGACATTTTTGTAAATGCCTGTGCATCGTTTGGGAGACTTCCACCTAATTGGAAAATTCTTTCAATACAAGATTCAAAGTGACTTAGATCCTCAAGACGTGCATCTTCAATAATTCCCTTAATTCCTTCACCTTCCATTCCAGTACAATGCATTCTCAGATTTGTAAAGTAGTAGTATGCAGTAAATTCAACAGATGCATTTGTTATGAGTTGTTTCACAAGTTTATCCACATTTAATCCATTTTTTTTAAGAATTTCAACGCCAACAACTTTAGGATTTTTTGTGACCATGAAAGAAATAATTTCATGGATAAATAAAGAGTTTCGCTGTTTAATCTAAAAATATAGAATGATTTCACTAACAAAGACATACAATTAACCACAAGATTAGTTGTGAAATGATATTAACCTAAAACGAGTGATAGGTTTAGTTGAAATCATCTAATGAACAAAGATGTCCTTCCTGTAACAAGACTACACTAATCACAGACGATGATTCAGGAGAAATTGTTTGCAAAACCTGTGGAATTGTCTTATCAGAAGGAAGTGAGGCATCAGGACCAGAATGGAGATCTTTTGCAAATGATGGCGTAGACAAGAGTAGGACTGGGGCAGGTACATCAATTACAATGCACGATATGGGATTATCCACAGTTATTGGTGCAGTAAACAAAGATGCCACAGGCAAACCTCTCTCATCAGCTGCGAAACAATCGTTTGACAGAATAAGAACATGGGATAACAGATCACAAGCTCATTCATCCATAGATAAAAATTTGAGGCAAGCATTAAGTGAGATGGATAAATTAAAAGACAAATTATCTTTATCGGACGCAGTAATTGAAAAAGCTGCACACATTTATCGTAAAGCAATTGGTAAGAAATTAGTCAAAGGACGTTCAATTCAAGGATTAGTTGCAGCCTGTGTTTATGCTGCATGTAGAGATACACAAACACCTAGAACTTTGGACAATGTTGCAGATGGAATAAACATTAGACGAAAAGATGTAGCACGATGTTACAGATTAATATTTAGAGAATTGGATCTTAAAGTTCCAGTTGCAGACCCAGTTGATGGAATTCCAAGAATTGCAAGCATTATAGGATTAGGAGAAAAGACAAAACGTAAAGCAGTTAAGATTTTAAAAAAAGCGAAGAAAATTGGAGTTGTTGCAGGAAAAGATCCTACAGGGTTAGCTGCTGCTGCATTATACCTTGCATGTATTGCAGAAGGGGGTAATAAAACGCAAAAAGAAATTTCAGAAGCATCAGGAGTTACAGAAGTGACAATTCGTAATAGATGTGCAGGTCTAAGAGTATTTTTAGAATAATCTAATTCAGATCGTTTAGAGGATGCTTTTCACGTCTACGCATTATGGCAAATATTCCAAGCGTCATTCCAAACTGATACATGACATATAAGATAATTTGAAAAGTGCTTGGGACGTAGTCAGTGAATCGACCTAACATAGCAATTATGAATACAATTACACTGATTGTAAAAATGAAATAGCGTGATAATTTATTTAATTCTGCAAATCTAAATAGAACTATAACAGTAATAGAAATGAATATTCCAGTTACAGCTATGATTCCTGCGTTTAATCCCAATACATCAATAAATAATACAAATGCAGCTTCAGGGGATTCAGGAATTGTAAATTCAGTGAATTCAACTTTTGGGGGTTCTACAAATTTAGAGACATTTCCAGCAGCATTAATTGAAAATAATATTAAAATGATTATTGAAACACCTTTTGCATATTTTTTTAGTTTAGGAAATTTTTTTCGTATACCACGTGCAAGAATTGCACCTTGTAATAGACCAATGGCAAAAACTACAGCAAAGGTGTAGTAATAATATTCTTCAGCTAATTGTAATATATCCAACTACATTAATGAATTAATGTCTATTTTAAAGTCTGAAGATTAGAATAAACAGACTAGATAGAATATATTGAATAGACTTTTCAACTCATAAAATAATCCATCTACATGTCACAAGATTTCAAGATCGAGTCACCGTATTTGCCAGGAGAAAAAGGATGTAGGATCACATGGATGTTTACAGATGATGATGAAAAAACACTATATCTTAGACATGAGGATTTGATAGAGATTATCGATATCTTAGATCATGGTTCAACCGCAAAGATTGAGATGGAAGATGGAGCAAGCTCAATACTAGTAAATTCTGATTCAACTGATTTTTTTCTTGCCGGTCAAAAAGCACAGAAAATCGAAACTCTTGCCCTAAAAATTGCATTAAAAGAATTTATGAAAGATAATCCAGATGCATGAAATCATACATTCTTTAAATTTTGTGATTTTCTAATTCGTGAATAAATTAGCATCGTCACATTGATCATTAGGGGAATTTCCACCAAGTCTATCCCAAAAAGAAAAAAATCAGCAATTGGATGGATATTGGATATGAGACCAGTTTGAAGCCATAAATCACCTGCCCATACCATGTGGGGAATCTGTATGTAAATGATGAAAGCTGTAAGCGCAATAGATTCGGTAGTGTGCTTTTCATACCAGGCCCAAAATCTAATCCAGGTAGATTGTTTTTCTTTTAATTCTGTTTTCATATTCTATTATTCACCACCGGATTAATAAAGTGTATTTTTTTTAGGTTTTCCTAACTTTTTTTATAATAATTAGTTAGTTTTAACTAATTTATTGTAAATATTATTAGTCTTACCTAATGAAAAAAACCAGATATAAATAGACAGTTTATTACAAAAGGTCAAGATGGAAACAGGAACCGTAAAATGGTTTAACCAAACTAAAGGCTTCGGTTTTATCGAACGTGAAAATGATGACAAAGACTTGTTTGTCCACAAGACAGAAGTTGAAGGTCAGATTAGAGACGGAGATAAAGTTGAGTTTGAAGTTGGTGAAACAGAAAAAGGCCCTAGCGCAACAAAAGTGAAAAAAGTAGACTAAGACTAATAATTTTTAAATTAATTTTCTTAACAATCTATTATCGAGTAACTACTATTTTTTTTTTAATTCTTAAAAAGTAAAATGTATCTTGTGTAAATTTAATTAAAAAATGAAATTTGATATGCCTAGTTTACACTAGGAGAATCAAAAAATGAAACGCCATGCATGTGTCTTTCTATGTTTGTGGCCGTACCGATGTTTTGGTCTATTAGTAATGGCAGGCTCACCACTCGCCGAAG
>Ga0315316_10000556_pt1 | contig 24895 bp, 23 predicted proteins | sample M160m3416metaG_FD_203702 | JGI IMG/M metagenome (GOLD analysis project Ga0315316, IMG submission 203702) | Ammonia-oxidizing marine archaeal communities from Monterey Bay, California, United States - M1 60m 3416 | ecosystem: Environmental > Aquatic > Marine > Intertidal zone | place: USA... | reverse complement strand
TTCACCTAGTGTACGTCGGGCTTGCCCGGCGAGCGTCTTTTGCACGTCGGCCACCGAAACCCGGTGGTAGTGCGACACGTGCAGTGTGGCGGCGGTCGGGGAGGGTACCCAGGCGCAGTTAGCCCCGGCTTCGGGGTGGCCTATTTTTGTAGTGAGCATCTCGGCCATGAGATCCGGCATGGCCCACATGCCTTTACCGATTTGTGCCTTGCCCTGCAGGCCACAGGCTAGGCCCACGTCAACGTTCCAGTCTTCGTAGGCATTGATCCAGGTCTCCGCCTTCATGGCGCTCTTGGCTGTGACGGCACCCGCTTCCATGCTGGTGTGAATCTCATCGCCGGTGCGGTCGAGGAAGCCGGTATTGATGAACACGACTCGTTCGCTCGCGCGGCGAATGCACTCGGCGAGGTTAACGGTCGTGCGCCGCTCCTCGTCCATAATGCCAACCTTAAGGGTGTTGCGTGGGAGACCGAACAGGTCTTCAATTTTCGAAAACAGCGTGACGGTGAGGCTCACTTCATCAGGGCCGTGCATCTTGGGTTTGACGATGTACACAGATCCGGTTCGCGAATTTTTCAAAGGGCCTTCGCCGCGCAGATCATGCAGTGCACAAAAGGTGGTGAAAAGGCCGTCCATGAAGCCTTCGGGAATCTCGTTGCCTTGGGCATCCAGAATCGCGGGGTTGGTCATGAGGTGTCCGACGTTGCGCACAAACAAGAGGCTCCGCCCCGGCAGGCTGATGCTGTCGCCGTTGGGTGCCGTGAATGCCCGGTCGGGGTTCAGGCGCCGGGTCACCGTGCTGGACCCTTTGCTGAAGGTATCCGTTAGATCGCCCTTCATGAGACCAAGCCAGTTGCGATACACCACCACCTTGTCTTCGGCGTCTACAGCGGCCACTGAATCTTCACAGTCTTGGATCGTAGTTAGGGCGGATTCCAGACAGATATCCTTGACGCCCGCGGCGTCGGTCGCCCCCACAGGATGAGAGGGGTCAATCTGTATCTCGATATGTAATCCGTGGTGTTGAAGCAGCACGCTGTCGGGTGACGCTGCCGAACCGGTGTAGCCAACAAATTGTGAGGGCTCGGCCAGCCCGCCGGGCTCGCCGTTTTGTGGGTTGATCGACAGCACACCTCCGCTAATCGCGTAGTTCGACGCATTGTGGTGAGAGCCATTGGCGAGGGGGCAGTGCGTATCCAGGAAATCTCTTGCCCAGGCGATGACCCTCTCGCCACGGATCGGGTTGTAGGCCCCGCCGCGCTCCGCGCCGCCGTCTGTCGGAATGACATCGGTACCGTAAAGGGCGTCGTACAGACTGCCCCAACGGGCGTTAGTGGCGTTGAGTGCGTAGCGGGCATTCATCACTGGCACCACTAGCTGTGGCCCGGCAATCTGTGAGATCTCAGGGTCGACGTTGTCCGTGGTGATGCTGAAGGGCGCGGGCTCCGGGTGCAGGTAACCGATGTCTCGCAGAAACCCCTCGTAGGCGGTGGCATCGAAGCCTTGGCCCTTGTGATCCCGATGCCACCGGTCGATCTGCGCCTGCAGCGATTCCCGTTCGGCCAGCAGCCGCCGGTTATCGGGCCCTAGGGTGTTCCAGATATCGGCCACGCCTTGCCAGAAAGTGTCGGGTTCCACGCCCGTGCCAGGCGCGATGTCATTGACCACCAGCGCCTGCAGCGCAGCGTCGATTTGAAGTCCCGCACATTCGATTCGGTTAGGCATGGTATGGCTCCTACTATTATCCGGTTCACTGCGCCTTAATCGCGCACGACTGTCGGATGAAATCAGCGAGGGCGTCACTCTACTGACTCACCATTATTGATAACAGTGATTTAAACGATAAGCGGTATTCGCTAGGTTTATGGCTCGTCGGGGAGTTCGCTCGGTAGTGATCGCGCGATGCCGGTGATGAACTGGCGCACCCATCGATGAGGCGCATTGTTATGCAACAGTGGGCTCCACGCCATTTTAAGTTCCAAGGGAGGGATAGCAAAGGGCACTTCGCGAACGACTACCCGGGGATTGTCGCGTTTGAGCCAGCTGGCTCGTGTGGGCAGGGTGACGATCAGGTCGTTTTGCTCCGCGAGGGTCATCGCTGCCTGATAGTGCCGCGTAAAAACGCGGATGCGTCGCTTTTCACCGAGCTTTGCGAGTGCGGTGTCGACCCAACCCAGTCGCTGCACATCGCTGGGGTCAACGCCCACCCCGACACCCATTCCGGTTTTACTGACCCAGATGTGGCTGGCGCCCAGATAGGTTTGCAGCGAGAAGTCTCCAAGAATGGGGTTATCCGGGCTTAACAAACAGGAGAAGCTATCCTCCCATAGGGTGATTTGATGAAAAGACTGCGGCATCTGGTCGAAACGATTGATCACCAGATCGACCTTGCCCCGCTCAACGTCCAGAAAGCTGACGTCTGACGGATTCATGATATCGAGGGTGATCCCGGGGGCGTTCTCTCTGAGTTGATGCAGCACCGCCGGGAATAACGTGGATTCGGCATAGTCGCTGGCCATGATACGAACGACCATTTGCGCCTCGCCCGGATCGAATTCCGTAGCGGGCTGCATGGCGCGGTCTACGCCTAGCAGGATTTCCTTTACCAAGGGCTCAAGTTCTAACGCGCGCTCGGTAGGCGTCATACCTTCGGAGGTGCGCACCAGCAGCGGATCATCGAACAGCGTGCGGAGCCGCCTGAGGCCATTGCTCATGGCAGGCTGTGAGAGACCCAGTTGATTGGCTGCCTGGGTCACATTGCGCTCACGTAACAAGACCTCCAGGTAGACCAGCAAGTTCAGATCAATTTGGTTCAACTTTTTCATATAATGTCGCTGTGGCGCAGGCGCCCTTATTCATGCCATGAATTATAACTCTTCAGCCATATTTTTGCGGTATGGCCCGAGGTTGGCAACAATGCCACGCCATACTGCGCGGGCGGCTAAAACGATAGAGGAATCATCAATGTATACGGCACCCACAGATGATATGCAGTTTTTGATCGACGACGTGCTCGATGTGGGTGCCGTATTGGGCGAGCTCCCCCATTACGCGGATCTCGGGCTGGGCTCGGAGTTGACCACTGCGCTGTTAGATGAGGCGGCGAAGTTTGCCTCGGAGGTGGTGTCGCCCTTGCGACGGGTGGGCGATGCGCACCCAGCGCGATGCAGCGATAGCGAGGTGACGATCCCCCCTGGTTACGGCGAGGCGATTCGTCAGCTGGGTGCGGGTGGCTGGGTCGGTATCTCTGCGCCGCAGGATCAGGGAGGGCAGGGTTTGCCCGAGCTGTTTGGTACGGCTGCCTGCGAGATGTGGAACAGCGCCGACATGGCCTTTGCGCTAGAGCCCTTTCTCAGTGCGGGTGCCGCGTTGGCGATCTCGGCGCACGCCAGCGAGTCGCTCACCGCCACTTACTTGGAAAAAATCTATTCCGGTGAATGGTCGGGCACCATGAACCTGACCGAATCGGGCGCGGGGTCAGATCTGGGGCCAATGAAAACCCGTGCCGAACGTGAAGCAGATCACTACCGGATCTTTGGCCAGAAGATTTACATCACCTGGGGCGATCACGACGCGACTGAAAACATTATCCATCTGGTGTTGGCGCGCCTGCCCGATGCGCCCGAGGGTAGCCGCGGCATTTCGTTATTTCTGGTGCCCAAATTTATGGTGAATGCCGATGGTTCGCTGGGTGAGCGCAACGACGCGTACCCGGTCTCGGTTGAGCACAAGCTGGGTATCCATGGTAGCCCTACCTGTGTGATGGCCTATGGCGACAACGGGGGGGCCATCGGGTACCTAGTAGGCGAGGAAAATCAGGGACTCGCTTGCATGTTTACTATGATGAACGAGGCGCGCCTCAAGGTCGGATTGCAGGGTCTTGGCGCGTCCGAGGGCGCTTACCAACAAGCCGTGTCGTATGCCCGCGATCGGATTCAGGGTGGCGTGCCGATTATTGAGCACGCCGACGTGAAGCGCATGCTGCTCACCATGCGGGCGCTCAACGAAGCCATGCGCGCGCTCGCTTATGCCGAAGCGGTCACAATGGATCTTGCGCATGCCGGAGCCGAAGCGACCCGCGAGTCGAGTCAGCGTCGCATCGACCTGATGATACCCGTGATCAAAGGCTGGCTGACCGAGCTGGGTATGGAGGTCACCTCATTGGGCGTCCAGGTCCACGGCGGGATGGGTTATGTCGAGGAGACAGGCGCCGCCCAATACTTGCGCGACGTGCGCATTACCCCGATTTATGAAGGCACCAATGGTATTCAGGCGGCTGATTTGTTGAACCGAAAGCTCGGCCGTGATGGTGGTGCCACCATGGAAGCCATGCAGGCCGAGATTCGAGAGGTTGCAGCGGCTCTAGTCGCCGACGCCGACCCGCGGCTGAACACCATGGGAGTATGCCTGGCGGCTGCGCTGGCGGAACATGTCGAGACGACTCAACGTCTGCTCGACACCCTGTCCGAGGATCGCTTCACTGCACTCGGCGGTTCTTTCGATTACATGATGCAGACCGGGTACCTGTTTGGTGGCTGGCAGTTGGCCCGAGGCGCTCAGGTTGCTGCCAGATTGTCTGCGCAACCCGAGCGCGCCGTTTTCTGTGATCGCAAAGTGAGCACGGCGCTCTTCTACATGGAGCGTCTGCTGCCGAGGGCGAGGGCTCACGCGGGTGTCATCGAGGCGCCGGGCGAGAGCCTTTCCGAATTTTCATTCGACTGGTTCTGAAAGCGTGAGCGCTTTCACAACACCTGATCTGTCAGACGCTCATCCTGAGGCCCTCTCGCTCGCCTTTCAGTTTCGGCAGTTTGGACAGAGAGCGTGCTTCGCCGGGCCCGTATCGACCATTGCATGCCATGCGGATAACTCCCGAGTGGCCGAGGCGGTCAAGGAACCGGGTAACGGACGCGTATTATTGATTGACGGTCAGGGCGCGCTGCATCGTTCTTTGCTGGGAGACCGGCTCGCCCAGCTTGCCGCCGATAACGGCTGGTCGGGCGTGGTTGTTATTGGCGCTATTCGCGACGTGGAAGTCATAGAGGCGATCGATATTGGCGTGCAGGCTTTGGGTGTGTGCCCGGTCAAGACTGACAAACGGGGAGTGGGCGATCGCGATATTCCGTTGATGCTGCGTGAGGTAATGGTGAGCCCGGGCGACTGGCTGTATGCAGATCGCAATGGCGTATTGATCAGCCGCACGTCCCTACACGACTAACTTTTTTCGACCGACTGTTTGTTTTGGGGTGGGTCACCTCCGCATAGCGTTCAATCCATTCGCATAGAGAGGTCCAGTGCCTTGACATGCTTGGTGAGTGCGCCGATCGAGATAAGGTCGACACCGGTTTCTGCAATGGCTACAAGCGTGTCGTCGGTCACGTTGCCAGAGGCTTCCAGTTCGGCGCGGCCGGCGCTGTGTGCAACGGCGTCTCGCAGGGCTTCCAAACTGAAATTGTCGAGCATGATTCGATCTGCGCCGGCGGCCAGTGCCAGCTCCAGCTCGGCGCCGGTTTCTACCTCTATTTCAACCGGTTTATCGGGCGCGACTTGTCTTGCGGCCGCAATGGCTTCGCCCACACCGCCCGCCGCCGCGATGTGGTTCTCTTTGATCAGGAAGGCATCAAATAATCCAATACGATGATTGTGACAGCCACCGCACTTTACGGCGTATTTCTGAGCCAGTCTGAGACCCGGTACTGTTTTGCGGGTATCGAGTAATTTCACTCGGGTATGTGCAACGCGCGCTGCATAGTGACTCGCGGTGGTGGCAGTGCCTGACAGCAGCTGTAGAAAGTTGAGTGCCGTGCGCTCCCCGGTCAAAAGTGCCCTGGCCGGTCCGCTCAGGTCGCAGAGCGTTGCGCCCGCTGCGATGGCATCACCATCCTGGAGGTGCCAGTTGATGTGGCAGGTGGGGTCAATTTGCCGAAAGGTTTCGGTTGCAAACGCTACGCCGCAAAGAATGCCGGCCTCCCGGGTAATGATCGAGCCGTTGGCCTGCACGCCCGGGTCCACCAGCTGGGCGGTAATATCGCCCGCACCGACGTCCTCGGCCAGAGCCTCGGAAACAAGTTGTGAGATGTGAGTTGCGGTCATCATGGCTACAGGATTGGGGGCGCCGTTGGCTTGAGTGATTGGGAGTATCGGTCTATGACGGGACCATTGAGGCGGCCCGGTGCGATAAGATTACCCCGTGATGACCACCGATGACCAATGGAAGATTGCCGATGGCTGGCTCTCGGGTGCCCGACAGGTGCTTTCGCCCAATTGTAACTCGCGGCCAAGTGGCGCGGTTCCCGAGCTGATCGTGGTGCACGGCATTTCCTTGCCTCCAGGTCAATACGGGGGTTCCGACATTGAGGCGCTGTTTACCAATACCCTCGATCCCAACGCCCACCCTTATTTTGCAGAAATTGCGGGTCTAGAGGTTTCGGCGCATTTCTTAATTTGTCGCACCGGAGAGATCTTGCAATTTGTGTCGATCGAGGCGCGGGCATGGCATGCCGGTGTCTCGTGTTGGGAAGGGCGGGAGCAATGCAATGATTTCAGCATCGGCATTGAGCTGGAAGGCAGCGATGACGAGGCCTACACGGATCCGCAATACAACGCATTGAATCAGCTGGTGCGGTGCGTGAGAAACCAATACCCCGGCATTCAGCACGATGCTATCGTTGGCCATAGTGATATTTCACCGGGTCGTAAGACTGATCCGGGACCGGCCTTTGATTGGTCGCGACTGATCGTTATGAAAAAAAGGCAGTAAGGAGACGCACGCTGGTGTCGTATCTGGTATTCATCGTTGCAGTAGGCTTGTTTGCCCTGTTGGGCGCAGGCGGCCCCCTTCATCGGGATGGTTGGTTTGGGGCGATCAGCCGTCGCGTGGAGGCTGTGGAGCTTGACCTATGGCCCTCACTGGCGTTGCGGGTCGGTGCGCCACTGCTGGCAGGCGTGGTCGTGTTATGGATTCTTGAAGCAGTCCTCGGTGGCTTGGCAGAGGCACTGATCGGAACAGCGCTACTCTACTTTGCGTGGGGTCGCGGTGATTACCCGACAGAGTTGCAACGCTTTCTGGCGCGCGCGCGCGTCGGGGATGATGAGGGCGCGTCGATGTTGCTCACTGAGCCCGCATCGGTTGGTATGGAAAGCGAGTCACAAGGGCAACGAGCCATGCGGGATTTCGGCTACCGCGGATTTGCCCGATGGTTTCCTCCGGTACTGTATTTTTGGTTACTGGGTCCGTTTGGCGCAGCGGGTTACCGACTGGTCGCATTAGCGAACACCGATTCCGGCGGGCGTTTTGAGACAGCACAGCGATTGCTGGACTGGCTGCCCGCCAGACTGCTGCTACTGACGTTTTCCGTTCTCGGAGACTTCGAGCGTTCGCGGGGCTTGCTAACTGCGGAGGCGCTAGACCGCGAGGTCTCGACCGAGGCGCTGATAGCGCACGGTGTTGAGCGCGCCTGGCGTCTGGATCCTGAGGGGATGGATCATCCTGACGGCATTGTCGAGGCGGTGGAGGCGACGCAGAAGGCGATTAACCGTGCCGCTGCGGTGTGGGTGGCCATTGTGTCGGTGATAGCGCTGATTTAATCGTCATGACTGCGCTTTTTCACAGCGTCATAAAGTGCGCGGAGGTGTGGCGTGGCCGGCGGGTCGGCTACCAGTTCGGTCAGTAACCAGCCCACGATCGCATCAATTTCGGTTCGCTTACCGCTCTCCATATCCACCCGCATCGAGGAATGATTGCTTGCAGTCATCTCGCAGACGGCTCGCACCCTGTGGGGTAGCGTTGCTGCAATCTCGGCCTCCCCTGCGGCAAGCAGCAGACGCTGCACCTCTTCGATCGACTGCGCAGTGATCTCGCGCAGTAAGGGCGCGAACAAGTCGCCGTTACTAACGCCGTGGATCGCAGTTAGCGGGTTGATGACGGCGTTGAGCGCAACTTTGGCCAGTAGCACGGAGCGTATGTCAGGCTCCCACAGACAGTCCGGTACGCCTCGCTGCCAATCGGGTAGCCAGATCGGTGGCGGCATGGATTGATCAAACGCACCCAGTTGCGTGTTGCCTTCTCCGGATAGAATCAGCTCCCCCTCAGGTGTGCGTCGGCAGCCCGATGTCGTTGACCCCAGTATCAACGTCGCTTGCCTTATGAGCGGCGCGACGGATTCCGCCAGCCCCATCCCATTGCACAGGAGTACCACCGTACTGTCTTCAGAAAGGTCGGGTGCCACAGATCGTATGGCATCCTCCGCGGCCCAGGCTTTGGTGCAGACCAGTAGCCGCTCGATGGGTCGGTCTGCTGCGGTCTTGGCGTCACTCGTTGCAATGCTTTGCTGGGCAAAAGTGTGAGTGCGGGTTGGTCGGTCCTTGAGTATTAATTGTCGAGGGGGTGCAGCGCTGTCCCGCGTCAGTAGCGTGACGTCTGCACCAGCCCCTTGCAGCCTACAGGCAAAGAGTCCGCCGATAGCGCCTACCCCTAATACGTGCCAGCGCTGGGTCATGCGCCGCCACGTCCGTTGAGCCAGGTACTGGGGTCAGGTGCTTGTGCAGTGGCGTACTGGTGTTCCCACAGCGCAGTGACCAAACTGGCGATACAGTCCCCCGCATTCATCAACGCTTCATCGGCTGCCGCACCAAAAACCTCATTCACCATCAGGACCCTTTCCGCGCTCGATAGGCATTCGGCAGCAATCGCAACGTCAAAATAACGACTGCCCATTGCCGCGTACTCCCAATCAATGGCCACCAGCTCGTTGCCCTCCCTCATGAGGTTACCTGCGGTCAGGTCGTTATGACATAGGCAGGGCGTGTCCTGTTCAAGTCGCGTCATCGCGTCTTCGACCCCACCGGCGCGCATGACCGACCGCCACGCCCGCGACAGATGATCAGGCAGCCTCTCGAGGTAGCGGCCAATGTCTGAGCGCAGCGTGAGCTTGTCGGAGAGCGCTGGTAGTTGATGAATGCGGTGGCAAAGTTGGCCGAGTGCTCTCCCGGAGACAGGCGCATCCAGCGGTGCCACTCGCTGGCAAATTATTGCTTGCTCAGCGGGGTCACAAAAGACGACGCCGGGAGCGATACCTTGAAGTGCTGCTGCTTTCCATGCGGTCAGCTCAGTCCCGAAAGCAGTCTCGGCAAGGCGCGTAGATTGGTGTCGAATCCGGCCAATCAGCGGGGGAGTGCAGAGAATTTCGTAGATGGCATGACCGCTACCCTGCGCCAACAGGGGTCCGAGCAGCGGTGGGTGGGTCAGCGGTGCCGGAAGATCCCAGTGCCGCCACTCGTCCAATGTCCGACTTAAGCGATCTGCTGCAGCCATTGTCTTCGCCATGCGAAGTAACCCAGTGTTGCCAGAATGACATATCCGCCGAAAAGGCCGGCGGTCAGTGACAGATCACGGGATAGATACAGCCCGATCGATGCGATGTCGATGGCTATCCAGTAGAGCCAGTTTTCGAGCAGCTTTTTGGCCACCATCCAGGTAGCCAACAGCGCCGAGACAGTGGTCGCGGCATCAATGAAGGGTGAGGCGGCATCGGTCCATTGGGACATGGCGGCTCCCAGCAAGGTGCTGATTAGAATCAGCAGGCTGCAGGCCAGTGCATGCCGGCGTAACGGCCAGGTTTGGATGTTGCTCCGTGCCTGAGGGTCATCGCTTTTCCAGGCGAACCAGCCGTAGCCTGCCATAGCGATATAAAACACCTGAAGCGCGGCCTCCAGATAGAGCTGTACCCGCCAGAAAATAATAATGTACAGCGACGCGCTGGCAATAGCGGCCATCCAGCAAAGCCGCCGTTGCTTGATGGCGAGTAGCACATAGGCCAGTGCCAAACCGACAGCGCAGACCTCCATCGCATTCACGTTAGCCCTCCGGGCCGATATCCGCGAAGTGCTCCGGGATAAATTTAGCCACCAGGACCTGACGACCAAACTGGGAATAACTGGCGCGCAATGCATGCTGAATGGCGCTGAAAACGGCGTCATCTTCGCCGCTGATTTGTGTGCTCATCGAGTTGGTCACTGCGACGACGTCTTGACCTTTAAGCAGTTCGTCGATGAATCCCAGTACCGCTACCTTGAAGTCCTCGCGCAGAGGATAAACGCTTAGTTCCGCGGATAGTTTCACGGGAGAGCCTCCATAAAGTCATAGCTCAGGGTGAGCCCTACCATACGGGGTTCTCCATACTGGCGGTAGGGTTCAAGCGCATACTCCTTTCGCGGATCGTTACCAAAAGTGCCGAACCCTCGCACGAAAGTATCTTCATCGGTGAGGTTCCGGCCCCAAAGGTTCCAGCGCCATTGTCGCCAGCCACCCGACAGACTGGCATTTAACTGATGGGTTTCGGGCGCGCGAACATCGTGGCGGTCGGAGAAGAAATAGGTATCGCTGCCAGTCACCTCCACATGCAGTGACGCCAGCGCAAACGGTCGCCAAGTCGCGCCCACCGAGTATTGCCAGTTGGGGGCTTGTGGCTGGTCGCGTCCAGATAGGTCAGTTCCTGTTGCGGTGACATATTCATCGAAATGCGCATCGAGCAGCCCAAGCGTTATCTCGGCGCCAAATCGATCGGTCGGCTGCCACTGCATTTCCCATTCCAGTCCACTGTGGCTGCCCGCAGCCGCGTTGTCGGTGTAATCAATAAAAGCGGTACTGCCATCTGAGCGAGGGATGACCAGTGACCCCTTCGCTTGCTGATCATTACGGTCCATCGTGAACAGAGCGAGGCGCGAGCGCAGATTTTGATTTGGCCATGTGCCCTGCCAGCCCAGCTCCAGGCTGAGCAGCGTCTCTTCATCGAACACCCCCAATGCGGATACGGGGCCCTGATTCTGCTCGGGTAATGCGTCGATGCTAGCCAGCAAACTCGCATTGGCGCCGCCTGCGCGCGCACCGCGAGACAGCGTCAGATAAATCTGACGCTCGGAGCGATAACGCCAGGTCAAACCGGCTCGGCCGGTCCAATAGGTGTGATCAAACTGCTTTTTCACGCTGTCGCTGTCGGTATATTCACTGTCCCGCCGCTCAAGTCGTGCGCCGACAAAACCTGACAGGTGTTCGCCGAGGATCTGATTGACCTGTCCAAACACCGCCCCGGTTTGCGTGTCGATCATGCTACTGAAGGGGGCGGAGAGGTAGGTGTATCGTCGAGTAAGGTCCTCCGATTCGTCGCGCAAGTAGGTGCCGATCACCCACTGGGTATTATCGTCATCCGGTGTCTGCAATCGCCACTCTAGGCTGCTCATCCTGCGGTCTCTAACATACTCGTCGAAGGAGCTGTACTCCCAGCCCGGAGCGATCCCGACATAGCTCCAATCCTCGTCATAGCTGTAGAGCGTGTCCGTCCGGGCATGGCTCAACTGCAGCATGCTGTCCAAGCCGGCGATCGAGCTGTACCAATTCAGGCGACCGGCTTTCAGAGTGAGGTCATCTTCTCCCGGCTGGTCAGACAGCGTGGTGCGAGTGTTGTCCAGCGAGAATGCGTCGTATCCGTTATCAATCCGGGTGTAATAAAAGCCAGCCTCAATAGTGTGAGCAGTGCCGTCCCACGTGACAGCACCCCGCGTCGTTAGCTCCTCGCGGGCATTGGTATCACTGCGCCCGAGCCACTCATTGCTACTGTAACCATCACTCTCATAGCGTTGCACTGCGCCACGAGCATGCGTATTGGATGAAAGCGCTCCACCGAGGCGCGCACCCAGCCGCCGGCCACCTTCGCTCTCAACGCCCACACTGATGTCGCGGATGACCGAATCGGTTCCTTGGCTCTTTAAAGCAATCAGCCCGCCTAGGGCATTGGCTCCCATGAGGGTCCCTTGAGGGCCACGCAGGATTTCCGCTTGCTGCAGGTCGTAAAGTGTCAGTGCTCCGCCCGCACCACTCAGATCAATGCCATCGAGCAGGATGCCGATCGAGGGATTAACGGGTTCGACAAATTGACTGCGCTCGCCCACTCCGCGAATCTGAAAAAAGCGGCTACGAGAGGCGCCCGAGGAATGGGTCACGTTGGGTGCCAGGGTGATGACATCTTCCAGGTGTGCGGCACCCCGCCGACGCTGCAATCGCTCCGAGAATACCGTGGCGCTGACCGGTGTAGTGGCCTCCTGAAGCAGGGTGGCCGTGACGGTGACTTCTTCCAAGGCAGAAGGGCTCTCCTGTGCTAAGGCAAGGCCAGCTTGGGAGCCCAGAGCCAGTAAAATGAACACCCTGAGCCATAGTCCCGTGGTGGCTGGCGCGGATATTGGGGGGGCAGCGTGCCTGGGTGGCTTTCCTGCGAATAAAAGTTGGACGACGTTCAAGCGCTGTGCTCCTCGGTATTGAGCGGAGAGCACACAGCGTTTGGCGTTGAAAGCGTCCGAACACCTGGTCCCTCCGCCGGTATAATCCGGATCAGGTTCAACGGGTTTACCAAAAAAGGTATCTCAGGCAGCTGCCACCCCGCAGGTGACACCAGCTTAGCACACACTATCGAACGCATGACGCCTTAAACCTGCGCAAGCCGGAAGCCGGCAGTCTGTCACAGAGTTGTCACACCAGCTTTGCTACAGTTCTCCATTGAACTCAAGGAAGGGTATTTCCCGCCGCCCAAGCGTATGATGAAAAACCGGCAGGATGGGAATGATATAAACGATGGTGACTAACATCGACCACGGCGCATGGAAGGCGCGATTTGACGCGGCATCGGCCCAGATTCAGGAGCGCGCACGCGGCGTCTGGCTGGCTCTGGAGCGGGACCCTGCCCGCCTGCGCCGTCTGCAAAATGCGCTCATTGTGCTCCTCGTCTTGTGGTCGCTATCCAGCGTCGCGCAGCTGGTTTGGGTCCCCTTCCGGGCCGGGGCTATCGAGACGGCACCCGCTTTGGCACTGAACCCGCCCACGTCAACCGCGCAGGGCGAGACAGCGATCATCGATACCTCATCAGTGCTGGGCGCCAACCTGTTTGGCAGTGCACCCGATGGTGCAGTCGATGCGTTCGACGCGATCGCCAACACCGATGATCGCGACGGGATTGAGCGAAACGCGAACGAAACTCGCCTCGCCCTGACGCTCACGGGCATTGCAGCGTCCAACGATGACGGCCGAGGCAGTGCCGTGATTAAGTCCGGTGCGATAGAACAGGTTTTTTCTGTCGGTGACGCGCTGCCAGCCTCTGGCCGGGTGGTGCTGGCAAAAGTCATGCCGCAGCAGGTGGTGATTGACAACAACGGCACTTACGAGCTGATAAAGCTTTACGACGGACCCGGGATTGCTGTTCCCGCTCGGCCCGTCACGCGACCTGCTTCCGGCTCACCCGCATCGACAGCTGCATCGATGCCTGGGCCTGGGCCTGAGACGAGCAGGGCGAGCGCCAACGAGCGCAGCGCGCTCGCAGGGCAGTATCGCCGACAGCTCTATGACAACCCCGAATCCCTCGCCAGCGTGGTGTCTGTGTCGCCGGTGCGAGAAGAAGATCGTATTGTGGGTTATCGCATTGCTCCCGGCGCTGATCGGGCTGCCTTCGATGCGTTTGGACTGCAGCGTGGCGATATTGTGACCGCGGTGAATGGTCTCGCGCTCAGCGATGCCAGCAACACCGTCAAGCTCTACCAACTGATGAAAGATGCTACTGATGCGACATTTGACATTGAAAGGGATGGTGGCACCGTTACCGTTAGTATCGATCTCGCCAACCCCTGACAGGATGCCTGTGAATATTTCTGACTTAACCTCGATTTTCCGGAACACGCTTCAAGCGGTGGTCGCTGTGGCGATCCTCGCAGGGAGTCCTGTTACTACTGCGCAGGAATACACGGTGAACCTGAAGGACACCGACATTCAGGAATTCATCAAGTTCGTTGCGGATATTACGGGCACCACAATGGTGGTGGATCCCAATGTGAAGGGTAAAGTTCGGGTGATCTCATCGAAGCCCGTCACACAGCCCGAGCTTTACGATCTGTTCCTTTCAGTACTCGACGTGCAGGGCTATACCGCGGTGCGGAGCGGGCAAGTGATTCGTGTTGTGCCCAACAAAGATGCGCGGTCCTCGCCGGTTCCTATCATGGAGGATCAGGCCGCTGTTGGTAGCGACGAATACGTCACGCAAGTCATTCGACTCGACAACATCTCGGCCGCCAAACTGATTCCGGTACTGCGCCCCTTGGTGCCACAACAGGCCCATATGGCGGCGTATGCGCCGAGCAATGCGATCATCATTTCTGATATTCGGTCCAACATTGACCGCATCGTTGACATTATTGAGCGCATGGATCGCTCGGCGATCCAGACGACAGAGATTATCCGGCTTAAGTATGGAGTGGCCGAAGATGTGGTCAAGATGCTTGATACTTTGGAGAAATCTCGGCAGGGCGAGGGTGCAGAGGCAGACAAAGAAGCGGTCCTGGTGGCTGATAAGCGGACCAACAGTGTGGTGGTCACTGCAGATGAGTTATCGGTAGAGCGGATCCAAAAGCTGGTGGCTTACCTCGATACTCCGCTGGAGCAGTCGGGCAACGTGCGCGTCATTTATCTGGAGTACGCGGACGCGGCTGAAGCGGCACAAGTGCTGACTCGAGTCATGCAGAACATTTCTCGACTCGAGGAGAACGGCGGTAATAGTCGGGCAGGGAGTGGCGAGTCGACCATCGAGGCGGACGCCGGCACTAATAGCCTGATTATCACGGCGGATACCGATGAGATGGCGGCATTGGAAGCCGTGATCGCGCGTTTGGATATTCGGCGTGCGCAGGTATTGATTGAAGCCATCATCGTCGAAATGGAAATGACGGAAGGCCAGGAGCTGGGGCTGCAGTGGCTTTTCTCGAATGACAGTGGCCTTTATGGCAGTAATGTCAGCACCAGCGAAGCGCAGCGACAGCGTAACCTCAATATTGCGGGGGCGCTGTTGCCGGCTGATGGTTCTGAGAATATCAGCACGCGAGACGTGGCCGGCGCTCTGGCCACAATACCCGGCACCACCTTGGGCTGGGGTGTGGTGGATGAGTCCCTCACTATGACGGTGATCCTGAATGCGTTGGAAACTCAGGGCAACGCCAATATTCTCTCGACGCCCAGCTTGCTGACGCTGGATAACGAGGAGGCGTTTATCACAGTCGGTCAGCAGGTGCCTTTTGTCACGGGATCTTATAGCAACACGGGCGGTACAGACGGTGCCCGGAATCCTTTTCAGACGATCGAGCGCCAGAGCGTGGGCGTGACGCTCAAGGTGACCCCACAGGTGAATGAGGGTGATGCAGTCGTGCTCGATATCGTACAGGAGGTATCGAGTATTTCAGCGCAGATCCTGGTGGCTTCCGATGTAATAACCAACGAGCGAAAGATCGAGACCAAGGTGCTCGCGAATGACAGCGACATTGTGGTGCTGGGCGGCCTGGTTAAAGAGGACATACAGGATTCAACACAGGGCGTGCCATTGTTATCGAGTATTCCCCTGCTCGGGCGGTTGTTTCGCAATGATGTGGTGACGGTCACAAAATCGAATCTGTTGGTTTTTATCCGGCCTACGATCATTCGTGATGACGAAGACCTGGCGGGCGCGACGGCCGAAAAATATCGATTTATCCGCGAAGAGCAGCTGGAGCGTCGCGAGCGAGGCCTTATGTTTTTAGATGACGGTAATCTGCCTGTACTGCCAACCTGGGACGAGCAGATCCAACAGTTGCCCGAGGTGCCCGCGGACGACACCGCGGACGAGTAAACCGCTATGACCGAGCCGACATCGGAGCACCTGACCGCCGCTGATCCGGGAAGCCCCGTTCTCGCTTCGGGGTTGCCTTTCGCCTTTGCCCAGAGCCGCAACGTGTTATTTGAGCGCTCTGGCTCTTCGTTGACCCTGCACTACGTTCCGCCACTCACCACGGATGTACTGCTGGAGGTGCGGCGTTATGTCGGGGAGGGGTTCTCGCTGGAGCCACTCGAAGAGGAGGCATTCCGGCAGCGCCTCACCGTCGCTTATCAGCGTACCCAGAACGAAGCTGCACAGATGGCCGAGGATCTCTCCACGGATATTGATTTGTCCCGTCTTGTGGAGGAGCTGCCCGACGTGGGCGATCTGATGGATGCGGAGGATGACGCGCCCATCATCCGTCTGATTAATGCCATTCTCTCTCAGGCGGTAAAAGAGCAGGCTTCAGATATTCACATCGAAACCTTTGAGGAGCGCTTGAGTGTGCGTTACCGCGTTGACGGTGTGCTGACCGAGGTGCTGTCCCCTAAACGCATGCTTGCCCCTTTGTTGGTATCGCGGCTCAAGGTCATGGCGAAGCTGGATATCGCCGAGAAGCGGGTGCCACAAGATGGCCGGATATCAGTCCGGATTGCGGGTCACGGTATCGATATTCGCATGTCAACGATCCCTTCCGCCTACGGCGAGCGGGTGGTACTTCGGCTGCTGGACAAGCAGTCCGGTCAGCTCAACCTCAGCGAACTGCGCATGAATCAGCATGTGGACACGACCTATCGCGGGGCACTATCGAGCCCACACGGCATCATTTTAGTGACCGGGCCCACCGGCTCAGGCAAAACGACCACCCTCTATGCGGGTCTGTCGAGCATCAACGAAAGTTCTCGCAATATCCTCACCATCGAAGACCCGGTTGAATACATGTTGCCGGGTGTTGGTCAGACGCAGGTGAATCCCAAAGTGGATATGACCTTCGCTCGGGGTCTCCGGGCGATTCTCCGACAAGATCCCGATGTGGTGATGGTCGGTGAGATCCGCGATCTGGAAACGGCAGAAATCGCCGTGCAAGCCTCGCTCACCGGACATCTGGTGTTGTCGACGCTGCACACGAATACGGCTATCGGCGCCGTTACGCGACTTCAGGACATGGGGGTTGAGCCATTTCTGCTCTCCTCGAGTTTGTTAGCGGTCATGGCGCAGCGGCTGGTGCGATTGCTCTGTGTTGAATGTCGGGAACCTTATCAACCCTCTGACGCAGAGCGTGAACGGCTTGGGCTCATTGACAAAGAGGTTGAGCTGTATCGCGCCTGCGGCTGCGAGCATTGCAACATGACGGGTTACCGGGGCCGCACCGGCATTTACGAATTAATCGAAATCGGAGACGCGTTACGAGAGGCGATTCACGATGGGGAGGGAGAGAGATCGCTGCTGCGTATCGCCCGCCAACAGAGTCCGGGTATTGATGCTGATGGCCGCCGCCGCGTCATTAGTGGCGAAACCAGCCTTGAGGAAGTCCTTCGGGTGACGACGGTCAATTAATCCATGACGGCATTCCGCTACAAGGCATTGAACGACGAAGGCCGGCTGGTCAAAGGTGTGCTCGAGGGAGATTCCGACCGCCAGGTGCGAGGCACGCTGCGGCAGCGGCATTTGAGACCCGTTGAAGTCGCTGTGGCCACAGACGCGGGCCGCGCTGGGCAAGGGAGCCCCTTTCGTCTTATTGGCAGGCGACTGGGTGCCGCCGATCTGGCCCTCATTACCCGTCAACTGGCGACTCTCGTAGCCTCGGCATTGCCCTTGGATGAATGCCTGCAGGCGGTGGCGGACCAAAGTCGCAAGGCCTCGATCAAGTCTATGATGCTGCAGGTACGCTCTAAGGTGGCTGAAGGGCACACCCTGGCACACGCCCTGAATCAGTTTCCCCACGCTTTTGGCGAGATGTACCGAGCCATGGTGAATGCAGGGGAGGAAGCCGGCCAGCTCGCGCCGGTACTCGATCAGTTGGCTCATTACACGGAGACCCGACAACACACCGCCCAGAAATTACAGATGGCACTCATCTATCCCTTTGTGCTGATTGCCGTGGCGATCGCTGTGGTGTCGGCGTTGATGATCTTTGTTGTCCCCGAACTGGTCGGTATTTTTGCGCACACGAAAAAGGCGCTACCCCCCCTTACGGTCGGACTCATATGGGTCAGCGATTTTATGCGGGCTTATGCCGTGCACTGCTTGCTTGTCGTCATCGCTGCCGTGTGGCTGGGTCGCCGCGCCCTCCGGCACCCGGGGCGTCGTAAGCGCTGGCATCATTTTTTACTCCGTATTCCCGGACTTCGCGGGGTGCTGATCGCGCTGGACAGCGCGCGGTTTGCGTCCACCCTGAGTATCTTGATGGGCTCCGGTGTGCCTCTGATACACGCTTTGCGGATTGCCGGATCCGTGATGACCAATCTGGTATTGCGCGACGCAAGCAGCACGGTATCGATTGCCGTACAGGGAGGGTCGAGTCTCAGTCGGGCGCTGTCACAAGAGTCGTTTTTTCCGCCTATGATGGTGCATATGGTGGCCTCGGGTGAGGCCAGCGGGGATCTCGAAAAAATGCTCGAGCGCTCCGCGCTCAATCAGGAACGTGAGTTGGAAATGACGCTGGGAACCATCATGGGACTGTTTGAACCCGCGATGGTGGTGTTGATGGGAGGGCTGGTGCTGACCATTGTTCTGGCTATTTTGTTGCCGATTTTTGATTTGAACACGATGGTGAGGTAGACAACCATGAACAGACAAACAGGCTTTTCCCTGATCGAGATTCTGGTAGTGCTGGTTATCATGGGGCTATTAATCAGCGTTGTGGCACCCACCGTACTCAATAGTGCGGATGATGCCCGGGTGCAGAAGGTGCGGGCCGACTTTAAATCGATTGAAACGGCGCTGAAAATCTATCGTCTCGATAACTACGTCTACCCCACTACCGAGCAGGGACTTGAGGCCCTGGTGACGCCCAGCACATTGGAGCCCGAGCCCCGTAATTTCAAGCGTGGAGGCTATCTCGCCGAATTGCCCCTTGATCCATGGGGTCGACCCTACCTTTATCTGTCGCCGGGAGAATATCGGGAGACTGATATCTATTCTCTGGGTGCCGATGGGCTGCCTGGTGGTGAAAGTCAAAATGCCGACATCGGCAACTGGAATGAGGCGAACAGCTGATTCCGATTTTCCCCTCGTGAGCCCTCGCCTCACGCAGCGTGGCGCGATTGCGCGCGGTTTCAGTTTGATTGAACTGCTGGTTGCCGTATTGATCATTGTGCTGTTGACCGGCGTGGTGAGCCTCAACGTGGGGCGCGGAGGCGCCGACCTTGGACTTGAAGGCGAGGTGCGGCACCTCTCGGGTTTACTGGCATTTGCCAGTGCCGAGGCCGGCCTCTCTGCGGCAGATCACGGTCTGTTTATTGGATTGAATTCCGAGGGGGATGAACCCCGTTATCAAGGTATTTGGATGAGACGGTTTGACCAAGGCTGGGCCGCACCTCGCGGCAGCGCAGAGGTATTTGCTGCACTGGATCTCGCTGAGGGATACGAGCTCCGATTGAGCTTGGAGGGGCAGCCTGACCTAGAGTTCATCTTTTATGAGCCCGAACTAAAACCTGTGCCGCAGATCGTGACCTGGGCGGGTGGTGAAATGACGCCGGGCTACCTCGAATGGCTGGATGTCCGCACGGGCGATTTGCTGTATCGCCTCGAATGGGATCTTTTGGGTCGCATGCGACTGTTGCCCAGAGGGGTCGCCGATGACGAGAACTGACAGGCCGCTTGCGTGGCGAACACGCGCGGGCTTCACGCTGGTCGAGGTGATGGTTGCCCTGGCAGTGGTTGCGGTTGCCTTGCCTGCCCTTTTGCTGACTTTGTCCCAGCAGCTGGATGGCCTGCGTTATCTTGAGGATCGCCGACAGGCTCAATGGATCGCTGCTAACCGTTTGGCAGAACTCCGCCTTGTTCTCGGCGCTAAAGGCACCCTGCAGACAGGGCAGGTTTCTGGTTCGGAGGAATTAGCGGGCCGCAGTTGGTTCTGGTGGAGTGAAGGGGAGGAGACACAGGTTCCCGGATTTTTTCGTTACAAAATTGCAGTATCAGATCAGGAGGATGGCCAGACGTCTCCGATCCAGCTGCTCGATGGCTATCTAGCACAGGAGCGCCCCGGCAGTGGGCGCTAGGCACGTGGCCTCCGGCTTCACTTTGGTCGAGGTGTTGGTCGCGATGGCGATTACAGCACTTATTTCCGTGATGGCTTACACGGGGCTATCAAGCGCGCTGTCCGGTGCGGAGAGTATGCGCGCCGCAGCGACACGGGCGCACGAGATCAATCAGGCATTGTCTATGCTCTCTCGTGATCTGCGTCAGGTCGTCAACCGTCCGGTGGTCGATGAGTTGGGTCAGCTCAGCCCTGCGTTTAGTGGCGGTGAACTCGCGTCCGACTCGCTGGTACTAACGCGGGCTGGCTGGCACAACTCGACCGGGGCGCCCCGCAGTGCGCTGCAGAGAGTACGGTGGTGGTTGGAAGATGACCAGTTATGGCGCGGGTATTTTCCAGTGCTCGACCGAACCGCCGGAACCGAGGCGGTTGAGACGGCAGTGCTGGATGACATAGAGCGCTTTGAGGTTCGCTTTCTGTCTGCTTTGTCGGTCTTAGAGAGTGATCGCAACGATGTGATTGACCGCCGTAACTGGCAGGACAATTGGATTACCGATTTGTCCCAGCCAGGACAGCTGCCCGCGCCACCTGCGGCGGTCGAAGTCGTGATGGAAGTAGTCGGTCTGGGGGAGGTAAGGAGGACCTATGTGTTGCCCTCGTCCTGATCCCGGCGTGGCGCAGCGCGGCGCCGCCTTAGTGGTGGCAATGCTGGTGTTCGCTTTGGTGGCGGCGCTGATGGTCGGTCTGCAACGCGACTTCACACTGACCTTACAGCGCGGCACGCACCAGTTGTTTTCTGAGCAGGCTTGGGCGTACCTCTTGGGGGCGGAAGGATTGGCGCAGCTGGCATTGCAGGCCGACAGCCTCACCGATGCCAGGGCCGAGTCGCCCTCTGATCACCTTGGGGAGGTGTGGGCGCAGCCCCCGACACCCTATCCGCTGGAGGCGGGAGGATGGATGAGCGGGCGTATCGAGGACTTGCAGGGCCGCATTAATCTTAATCTGCTGGCCGAAGCACCGGCGACCGGGTCAGGCAATCCTGATGCGACGGACGCTGTGGGCGCTGGCGAAGAGAGCGGGCGTGAGCGGTCCGACGGCCTTGGGAGTGCGCAGGCCGCTATGACTGATCCGGAAAAGCGCTGGACAGGAACCCAAAAAATGCTCATTCGGGCTCTCCAAGCCATGGGTGATGCGTCGCTGTCTCTCGATGAGGCAACGGTGCTGACTGATGCCATTACCGACTTTATTGATCGTGATGCAACGCGACGACTCAATGGAGCCGAGGAGGCGGAGTATCGCTATGCCGACTTCCCCTACTTGCCCGCCAATCGTCCATTGGCCAGTGTCAGCGAATTGCGAGCAGTACAGGGTATGACGGTTAAGGTCTATCAGGCGCTGGCCCCACTCGTGACGGTTTGGCCTGAGCAGGCCGGTAGACTGAACATCCTCACTTGCCCACTGCCGGTTTTGCGCAGTCTCAATGGCGATGATCAGCTGTCACCGCTCTCTGTGATGGAGGGGGAACGGCTCGATGCGCTGCGCCGTGAAGGGGAGATTAGCCGCGTGGAGGACCTCCTTAACGATCCGGTGTTGAAGGGGCAGGCAGTGGCTGAGCTGGAGCCCTTGCTCGACGTGAGGAGTGACTGGTTCCTTCTCGACGCAGCGGTCGAACTGATCGAACGGGAGCGCCACTTGTTCAGCGTTTTGCATAGAGGTCCGGAGCGGACCGTCGCTGTTTTTCGCTCTGAGGGCGAGCTATGATGAGATTCTTGTCTGTGAATCGGTACCCACTGATTTTGCGAATACCACGCCGATGAATCTCGAAAATCTCAATGTTGTGCGCTGGCATCAGGGGCAGGGGTTTCTGGTGCGAGCGGGTCATGCACCGGAGCCGTTGGCTTCTGATGAGTTTAGTCTGCCAGACAATACCTGTTTGGCACTGCCCTCAGATGTGGTGCGTAATATGACTGTCCCAGTCGCACCCGAAGAGGTGAAACACCTCCGGCGCGCCTTGCCGTTTATGCTCGAGGAATCCTTAATCGAGGACGTAACCGAACTTCATTTTGCCTTTAGCCCCATGCGGGACGATCTGCAGGCGGTGGGGGTCGTGAAGCGATCCACTATTGCACAGTGGATGGAGGAATTGCCCGATAAGGTAAAGGAGCTTCCTTGGGTGACCGAAGTTTTATGTCTGCCGTGGCGCGCGGGGCAGTGCACGTTGATTTTCGAAGACGAGTGGGTGCTCGTGCGCTGGGGTGAGGCAGAGGGAGCACGAGTCGAGATGGCCTTGTTACCAGCGCTTCTCGATTCGTTGGAGGCGGAGCAGATCACGCTAGTGGCCTATGGAAAGGACCAACAAAGCGCCATGGTGGTGATTCCGGAACGTTTCCATGACGAACTGCAGTGGCGACAGGGCGGGCTGTCTGACGCGCTGCTGTTGGCGGAACCCTTGCCAGCGGGACCTGATCTACGCCAAGGCGATTTCGCACCGCGTTTGCCTCTGATGCGTTGGTGGGGGGTGTGGCAGCGCGTCGCAGTCGCGCTGGGTGTGGCCCTGATTTTGAAGACAGGTCTGTCGATAGCGGATTATGAAATGCTAAAGGCAGAGGATCTGCAGCTTCGTCAAACCATTCAGGAAAGCTACCGGCGTATCAACCCCCGTGGCGCGGTGGTGAATGTTGAAAAGCAACTCAATCGCCAGCTTGCTGAGCTGGGTGCGGGGGCCAGGCACCGGGCATTTACCCCCATTTTGGTGTCGTTGCTCAGCGCAGCGGCCGCAGTGCCGGAGATTACGCTCACATCGGTGAACTACAGTGGCGGGAGCGATATCCGGGTCAATTTTTCAGCACCGGATTTTCAGTCGGTAGAACAAGTGCGAGATCAATTGAAGCAGCGTGCCCTCAGTGCAGAGCTCGAGAGTTCTAATGCGCGCAGAGAGGGTGTGGTTGCGCGGCTGCGGGTGGAGATTTGATGATGCGGCAGTGGTTTGAATCACTTTCGAATCGGGACCAGATCGCACTGGTGATACTCGGGGCGGCACTTGGACTGTGGGTATTTGTGCAGCTGATTTTTTTCGAGCTCGATGGCCGCCGCGAGCGCCTGAAGGGCGGCAATCAAGCGCTGGCGCAGCAACTCATGCGGGTTGATCTCAAGGTCGAGCAATTGGCTGCTTTGAGGGCTGGGGGGAGTGGTCGACAGGTCAACTTGACCCGCACTCTCAGTCAGGCAAGTGAGGCGAATGGTTTGGCCGTTAAGCGTCTGCAACCCAACAGTCGGGGCGAAGTACAAATCCGGTTTGAGGGGGTGGCCTTTGATAGTCTTCTGCAGTTCCTCGAGCAGATAGAAGGTGTTACCGGGCTCGCGGTTCTAGATGCGTCCATCAGTAGCGCAGGCCAAAACGGCGGAGTGAATGCGACTTTGCGTATCGCTGGGAGTTGAGCGATGGCATGGCTGATCAAGTACCGCCGGGGGCTCGCAGGCACACTCCTGTTAGCGCTTGTGGTGTCCCAAATACCAGCGCGCACATTTCAGGGGTTGTTGCCTGACAATGTCTCCCTTTCGGGCTTGTCGGGCACCATCTGGTCCGGACAAGCGGTCAGGGCCTGGACGATGATAGACGAGCGCCCTTTAATACTGGGTGCTGTTCAGTGGCGGATAGAGCCATGGCGACTGGGTTGGAGCACACCCCTGACGGTTACCAGTGAGTGGGGCGATCAGATTCTGCGCGGTCGGATTGGCTTGGGGCTCACGGGGCAGTGGGTGCTGCGCGATATCAGCCTAAATTTTGACACCCAGATACTGCGTGCGCTCTTTCCCCTGTATTTGGGTGGAACACTCTCGGGCCGATTTGATCGCATTGAAATCGAAGATGACAATCTTGTGCAGGCGCGAGGGGTGGTGACTCTACGTGACGGCATATGGACGGCGAGCGGTGGCAGCATCCCGTTGGGCAACTACCGTATTGATGTGATGGGGGACCGCGCATCGTCTGATGGCGTGCAGGCCGTTATGCACACAGATAATGGTGCGTTGCTGCTGGCGGGAGAGGCCAATCTGGTCGCCCGCGCTTACGAGGTGAGTCTGCGTGCGAGTGGGCCGATGGCAAAGGATGAGCGTTTTCGCCGCGCGGTCTCCCTTTTCGCGACACCGACTCCGGAAGGCTTTGATATCTTGGTACAAGGGCAGCTTTAGTATTGCCATAACGCCTATCCATCCGTAGTTTGGAGTGTGCAACGTCCAACTCAGAATAAACAAGGCGTCTGGGGAGCGTTCGCTCCCGAGCCCATAAAAGCAGGAGGCAGGTTAATGGTGTCAGCAGGAAACGCGGTGTGGTCCAGTCGATTTGCTTTTGTGATGGCGTCGGTCGGTTTTGCCGTTGGTCTGGGCAATATCTGGCGTTTTCCATATGTAACGGGTGAAAACGGCGGCAGCGCCTTTGTCATGATCTACCTGCTGTGTGCTGTTGCCATTGGCATACCCTGCCTGATGGCAGAGTTGCTGGTGGGACGGCGCGGAGGCGGCAGCCCTCCCACGTCCATGGCAGCGGTCGCAGCAGAATCTGGCCGCAGTAAACGCTGGCAAGTGGTGGGCGGTATGGGGGTCGCAACTGCCTACACGATTGCGATCACGTACGCGGTAGTCGTGGGCTGGGTGCTCTGGTATCTGGCTCGCGCACTGGTCACGGGTTTTGCTGATTTCGACGCAGGGGTCGCAGAAGCCACTTTTGCGGGACTGTTGGCTGACAACCAGGCCATGGTGTTATGGACGCTGATCGGTAATCTCATTGTCGGCGCAATCATTTATGCGGGGGTCACGTCGGGTATTGAGCGGGCCGTGACCGTCATGATGCCGCTCATGTTTTCACTGCTCGTAGGACTGAGTATTTACAATTACTTTGCCGGCGGCTTCGTCGAAACCCTCGAATGGCTTTTTACGCCGGATTTCAGCAAGGTCACCGGTGCGACGGTTCTTGCCGCGGTCGGTCAGGCCTTTTTCTCGATTGGTGTGGGTATGGGAGGCATGATGACCTACGGTGCCTATC
>Ga0315316_10000553_pt1 | contig 24941 bp, 22 predicted proteins | sample M160m3416metaG_FD_203702 | JGI IMG/M metagenome (GOLD analysis project Ga0315316, IMG submission 203702) | Ammonia-oxidizing marine archaeal communities from Monterey Bay, California, United States - M1 60m 3416 | ecosystem: Environmental > Aquatic > Marine > Intertidal zone | place: USA... | reverse complement strand
CAGGTCACAGAGCTTCCCATCTCCGACACCCTGCAGCGTTATCTCCTGGCTCTCTGCCAATCTGCCAGGTCTCTGGCAGGTCAGGATCACGCTGTCTCCGTACGCGGAGCCCTCGCCCTGCAGGCCGCCGCCCGTGCCCATGCCCTCCTCGACGGCCAGTCCGCCGTTCACCCCGACCACCTGCAGGCAGTCTTCCCCCATGTCCTGCGGCACCGTCTCCTCACCGAGGACACCCTCGATCCCGATCCCATCATCGACGCCGCTCTTAACCAGACGCCGGTCCCCTGACTGCGGCCATCCCTTGTTGGCCCTCCCCTGAAACATGCCCCTTTCCTGAAAATCCGCCTCCGTTACTCGCCGTCCGGCAAGCCAAAATCCGATCCCGAATGCTTACTCCCCGCGGTGCCATCCTCCTCGGCGCATCACTCGCGCTTACCGTGTTGGGATTTCTCCGGACCGACGGAATCCTCATCACTCTGGGGACGAGTGGCTGTCTCCTCCTGGCGGGGGCCTGGATCTTCATCCGGCTGAACCTCAAAAGGCTCTCCCTCAGCTTGCGGGCGCCGACCCGGGTCTACGCCGATCAATCGTTCGACCTGCGGGTCCTCCTTCACAACAATCGCAGCCTGCTCGACGCCTTCAGCATCAGGATTGAACTGCACCTCGCAGGACAGGTCGACATCCACTCCTTCGCTGCCTGGACGGCCGCCGGGTCGATCTCCGAAGTGCGCCTGCGAGGCTCCATCCCCGGACGCAGTTCCTTCCCTGAGCATGACTACACCCTGGAGACGATCATGCCGCTCGGGCTCTTCCACGCGAAGGCCTCGGGGGTGCTCGCGCAAGAAATCCTTGTCTTCCCCCGCCCTCTCACTCCCAGGGAGCTCTCAACCCAGGGGGCCCTGCACGATGCCTCACTCCTGCCCGGCACCACTCCCGGTCACGCCCCCGGCGAACTACGGGGCATCCGGCCCTGGCAGGCCGGCGATCCTGCCAAGCACATTCACTGGCCCGCCTCCGCCCGCTCCCTCAGTCGCGGGCGCGGGTTGCGCATTCGTGAAAACGATCCTCCCGGCTTTTATCCCCGCCATTGTACGGTGCTTTTCCATTCCTTTGGTATGTCCGGAGAGCTCATCCGCGCTGATCGCTTCGAGTGGGCCCTCTCTCTGGCCTGCGGAACCTTGCGCTATCTCCGGGAACACGGGATTCCTGCAGCCTTCCTCGCTGATTTCAACGAATGGCACCCTCTCTCCGTGCTTTCCCGCAGCAGCTTCGGCAACCTCCTCGTCTCTCTCGCCCGGGCCCGGCGTCGCAGTGACACCGAGGCGCACAACCTCGCCCCCGTGATCGAGCAAGTTCCCGAAGACCACTCCCTCATCATCCTCTCCGATATGCCGACAGAGGCCTGGAAAGACACCCTGCCTGACCGCCAGGCCCTCCTCATAGACATCCGTCAACACAGCTACGGGGCGAGGAAACTGCAAGTCCGCGAATAACCCCCCTGAAGAAAGCCTCAGCACCCTCCCGCGGATCGACCCCTGACCACCACCCCATGCGTAGCATCTTCCTCGCCCTCACGGTCACCACCGCCTATGTCCTGCTCCGCGGCCAGCCGGAGGAGTTACACCCGGTCTTGCGAACCTGCTTCGCGGTCCTGGTCCTGGTCCTGGGGATGGGGATGTGGCGGCGGCGGAAACGCCCGTCCTGTAGTCTGGCGCGTTCCGTCCGGGCACCCGGCTGGCCGGACTACCTTGCCATTGGTTTGGCCATCCTGAGCGTGGAATGCCTCTTCCTTTGCTTCCTGAGTGTGGTGCCTTCTCACGCCGAATCCATCTCCGGGGGCGTGGTCAACACCCTGTTCCCGCCCCGGGTTGCCGACCGCCAGTCCGCCAACGGCGACGGCGACCCGCACGGCACTACCGTTTCGGGCAATTGGCTCTGGGATTCCCAGGGCCGCCGCCGCCTCCCTCTCAGCAGCAACGCCCGCCCCTCCGACAAACCTGAAATCTTCTTCCGGCCCCGGGACGCGGCAACCGCCGCCCGCCTCCTCCGCAGTCGGATCTACCTGCGCGCCTTTGCCCTTGAAAAGTTCGATGACTCCACCTGGTCCCCCGTGGGCATGACCCCGGAGCTCCTCCTCCCGGATGAGAGTGGCATCGTCAATCTCAAGCAACCGGAAGGCCGACCAGGTCCCCTGCTTCGTGGCGAGATCATCCAGCCCTCTCACCCCGGCGGAGACGACCTCTTCACCGCTCCCCAAGGGGCCACCCGGGGCAGGGTGGAGCAGTTGCGCCAGGTCGATCCCGGGATCTTTCGCCTCAATCCCGCGGCCGACCCGGAACAGGGCCACGCCTACGAGGTGGCCGCCAGAACCGTCACCCTTACCAGCCTGCTCGAATCCGGGGTGCTGGACAGATTCCGCTTCCCGGCCCTTCCGGAGGACTCCCATCTGCTTGAACTGCCTGCCAACGAGGAACTGCGCGACGAAGTCATCAATCTGTCCAGCAAGACCCTGCGGGACGCCGCCTCCAGGCTGGTGGGCCTGCGGAAGCTCCTTTGGGAGAATTACCTCTACTCCCTTGAAATCGATAACCCCGAAAAACTCGACCCCATGCTCAATTTCATGCGCCACGAGAAGCGTGGGCATTGTGAGTTCTTCGCCACCGCCGGAGCCCTCCTCAGCCGTGCCCTGAATATTCCCTCCCGCATTGCCTATGGTTGGAGCGGGGGCAAATGGTATAGCGGTCCCGGCTACTTCATGTTCCGCGCCAGCGAAGCGCACGCCTGGACCGAGATCTACCTCGATAATGTCGGCTGGGTTGTCTTCGATACCACCCCGCCGGGAGCGCGGACGCGCCTCGACATCGCCGACACCGGGGAGGATCTGCCCCTCTCCAAGGAGGGGCTGCCGGACTTCTCCGCTTCGCCAGGACGCTCCTTTGAAGACTCCGCCCTCTGGATTTCCCGTGCCCTCGGGGCCGGTCTCGCCCTCGTCCCGCTTTGCTTCCTCATCCTACGCTTCCGCCGTGGGCCTGCCCGAATCCCGGGCGCCGCCTCCGGAGGACTCCTCCCCGAATCACCCCGCTACCTTGCCCGGTTCCGGCAGGCCTGTGCGCGACGCGGGCAACCCATGCCCCCTGGCCGCACCCTGCGCCAACAACTTTCCTCCCTTGCCAAGACCGATCAGATGCCCTCCTTTTCCGAGGATCTCCTGAAATATCACTACGCTATCACCTACGGGAATGCCCTTCCTGACAAGTTCCGGGAATCCGCTCTTCTGCGGGCCATCAAACTCTGGGTCTGAGGCCCTCTTCCCCTTTTGTCACGGTCCCCCCAACCAGGATCACTGGTTATTCTGCTGCGCTCTCACCGAGTTGCAGAACTTCTGCCAGGACAGGGCGTTGAACAAATCCTTCGGAAAACCCTACTTCGGACGGGTGATGTGAGGCGGACGCAGATAAAAGGGCTCAGGCGGGATCTCCAGCAGTTCCCGGCGCTCCTCCTCGGAGCGCATCCGCCAGACCTGGAGGAGGAGCTCGGCCGAAGGAACCCCCAGGCGGACGTCGTGTCCGGGTAGCTCAAGTCGTGCAGGATCCTCCAGACTCAGCAAGGTCCAGCCGGATTCCCGCGCAGCGTCTACCCGTTGGTGGAATCCCAGATGATCCAATAAACAGGGATTTCCGGCCAATTTCCCCTCCCGAAGCTCCAATGTGAAGAACGTGCCCCGCCGGGCATCGCCCAAGACCAGACACGGCCCTCCGGCCCGCACATCGGCAAGGGCCTCCGGGGAGGAAATCCCCACCGCAGGGCACTGGTGGATGACCGCAACCCCCTGCCCTGCCGCAATTCCGACCCGCGCTCCACTATAACTGCCCGGGCCTGTCCCGATCAGAACAATCTCGATCAAACCCTTCCCCACAAGGCTCAGGGCCTCCTGCAGGGGCTCCAGAAGAAGCTCCGACGGCCGCCGCCCAAGCTCAAATTCTGCTGAAAAAATCGTGTCCTCCCCCCAACCCACTGCCACTGAGCCACACGGCGCGCTCGTTTCGATCGCAATCTGGTAGCCGTCTCCCACGCCCAAATGGTAGGCCCAGCCGGAAACTCTCCAACGAAGAAACTCTTCTAATCGGAATCTTCATCTATTACCAACTTGCACCGTTCAGCATAGCCCGCTTTTTTCGCGGGGCGCACACTCCCTCCCTGGGAGTCCGCCGTGCACACTTATACCTCATTGATTACACATGTCTGATTACGCGAAAGGCCTCGAAGGAGTCACCGCCAACGAATCCGTCCTCTCCAACGTAGAAGGCCTTGACGGCCGTCTCTCCTACCTCGGCTATCACATCGACGATCTGGTAGAGCAATGCTGCTACGAGGAAGTGGTCTATCTTCTCCACCATCGCAGGCTTCCCGGGCAGGCGGAGCTCGAGGCCTTCAAGAAGGATCTTGCCGGTCGCCGCGCCATTCCGCAGGGAGTCGTTGATTTCCTCCAGGCCGCCCCCCGTGATGCCGGACCCATGGATGTGCTCCGCACCGCTGTTTCCATGCTCGGCCTCTACGACAAGCGGGCCAAGATCGGAGAGCCTGACCACGAGGCCAACCGCGAGGTCGCCATGTCCCTCTGCGCGCAGGTGGGCACCATCGTGGCCTACTACCACCGGGCCCGCCAGGGACTCGATTTCCCTCCCATTCGCGAGGACCTCTCCGAGGCTGGCCACTTCATCTATCTCTCCACCGGGGAGGAGCCCGGGGAGCAGGCCACCAAGACCCTCGACATCGCCTACACCCTCCACGCCGACCACGGGATGAACGCCTCCACCTTCTCGGCCCGGGTGACCATCGCGACTCTCTCGGACTTCTACTCCGCGATCACTTCCGCCATCGGAACTCTCAAGGGACCGCTCCACGGCGGAGCCAACGAGGGCGTGATCAAAATGCTCGAGGAGATCGGCTCCGTCGACAAGGTCGACGCCTATATCGAGGACGCCCTCGCCAACAAGCGGAAGATCATGGGCATCGGTCACCGCATCTACAAGGTGCTCGATCCCCGCGCCCCCCACCTCAAGAGGATGGCGCGCAAGCTTACCGAGGAACTGGGCGAGCCCAAGTGGGTCGAAATGTCCGAGCGCATCGCCCAGCTCATGGAAGAGAAGAAGGGCCTCAATGCCAATGTCGACTTCTACTCAGCCACCGTCTATTACTCCCTCGGCCTGCCCACCGATCTCTTCACGCCCATCTTCGCCATCGCGCGCACCAGCGGATGGACGGCCCAGGTCCTCGAACAACTCGAAGACAATCGGCTCTATCGCCCCCTCACCAAATACGCCGGTCCCCAGGAGCTCATCCCGGTCCCGCCAATCGGCGAACGATAGCGCCCCCTCCTCTGGCAACCCTCTCCGCAGTTCGCAGGAGATCGCATGAAGGCGGCCCTACGCAGCCTTCATCATTAACATTCGCACTCCCACCAGAATAAGGAGAACCCCGAAAATCCGGCTGAGCTGCTGGTTGCCCAGATCCCTCATCAACTCGGTTCCGTACCAGGCCGCCACCGCCGCCCCCAGGGCCGTGCAGGCCACCAGCTTCCAATCGATAAGCTCACTCTTCCTGATGACATGATTGGCCGTGCCCGCCAAGGCAGTCACCACCACTATGGCCAGGGAGGTCGCCACCGCGTGCTTATGTCCCATCCCAAGGGCCAGGACGAAGGCGGGGACCATGAGGATGCCGCCGCCCACCCCGCAAAGGGCTCCAATCAAACCGGCTGCCACGCCCACCAGGAGGCCAATCAGTAGGATTCTCATCTCCTCCAGAGCAACACGAAGATTCCGTTTATCAAGAACGCGTTTCGTTCGCTCCGTCCCGGCACTCCAGCGCGTCACGCACTCTTGCGTTTCGGCTTTCTCGTCCCACCCATGGCCAGACCGGCCACCAGCCGATGGAGCACCATGCGCGGATCAAGCTGCGTGGTCACCAGGGACTTGTCAGCCTGCAGCACCGCCTCCAGGGCCTGGCGCATCTCCCCGGTCGTAAATTGTCCCGCCTTTTTGGCAGCGAAGAAGAGGCCCCAGGCATTCACAGTCCCGCTCTTGGTCCGGGGCAACCAGGCCTTTTCCCCGTCAGGAAGCCGGTTAAGCGCGCCGGAAAAGGAATTCCCATTGTGCAGGGGCAGGTCCGGATGAGCGTCCAGCAGCACCCGCACCATGAAGAGATTGCGCACGGTAGGAACGATGGCTGCGCGCATGAGTCCAATCGCACTCTCTCCCCGTTCCAACTGTGCATCCACCAATCTAATGGCCCGCACTGTATCCCGGCGTTCGAGGGCCCGGCTGATTTCCCACACCACGCCCTTGCGGCTGAGGGGCACCATAAAACGCACGTCTTCCAGCTCCACCGTCCGCCTCTCTCCAAGATAGAGATTGAGCTTCTCCAGTTCGTTGCCGATCTGGCGCGTCTCTTCCCCAGCCATCTGCACAAACAGTTCAAGGGCCTCGTGATCGAAGGCGAGCCCCAGTTCCTTGGCCCGCGTGGTGACCATCAACGCCACTTCTTCCTCCCACCCGTCCTTGGAAACATCGATCTTGTCGAAGATCGCTATCTCCGCGTTCTTCTGCAGCCATTTGTAGAACCCACGTCGCTTGTCAATCGCGCTGGCACTGATCAGAAAGGTCACCTCCTCCCCGATCCCCGCCTTGAGCACCTCCAGCAGATCTTCCACCCCCTGCTTGGCACGCTCCGATCCCCCGGTGCGGTCATCGGCCAGAAAATTGGCCCCCTTCAACCACACGATCTTGTCCGCCCCGAAGAACCCGATGGTCTGCAACGCCTCGATGGCCCTTGCGCACACCTGGTAGGCCTCCTCAGAGTTGGCCACGACCCCCTCCACCACGTCATTGGTGAATTCTTCAGCCTCGCCCTCGGGCTTGAGGTCATTGAAGAGGGCCAGGGCTTCCTCGGAGACCCGGCCGTCATCCGTCCCAATCACTGCATGGACCGCCCCCGGCATGCCCCCTGCTTAGATCCCCCACCCCAAACCAGCAAGCCTGCACAAGAGATACGGAAGAAGTGAATATCCGTTCTTCCATGCCAATCGGCAAATATCGCAATCTTCGTTCAGTTTGGGGTCGCCTCCTCCTCACATTATCCTTACTAAACTCCTCCGGCCCATGAAGACTATCGTAACTCTACTCGCTGCCGCCGCGGCCACTGCCGCCGCCCCCGGCTCCCTCATCATTACAGGAGTTTTCGATGGCCCCCTCCCCGGGGGAGATCCCAAAGGGGTCGAGCTCTACGCCACCGCGGCCATTACCGACCTCAGCATCTACGGACTGGAGACCGCCAGTAACGGCGGGGCTTCGGGCGGGGCCCCGGAGGCCACGCTTCCGGCCGGCAGCATCGCCGCAGGGGAATTCTACTACGTTTCCAACCGCGACGACGGAGACTTCGCCCAGTGGTTCGGCTTTGCGGCCAATTTCTCGAGCCCCCCGGGGGGAGCGGTGAACCACAATGGAGACGATGTGCTTCTTCTCTACCAAAATGGAGCAGTGATCGATTCGTTCGGCGAGCTTGGGGTGGATGGCAGTGGCACGCCTTGGGAAACCCTCGACGGCTGGGCCTATCGCAACAATGGTGTCAGCGCCAATGGCGGCACCTTCGACGCCGCTGACTGGTCCTACTCCGGCCGCAACGCCTGGGATGGCGATGACAACGTTAATGGTGGCTCCGACAACGGGACCAATTCCACCGCAACCCCGCCATTCCCCGCCGGCACTTTCCAGATCCCCGAACCCACCGCCACCCTTCTCGGGGGCTTGGGCTTGGGCCTGCTCTTCCTGCTCCGTCGGAAGAAGTAAGCGCTCCCCTCACTTACCAGGTCCGGCATCAGATGCGGGAGGGCTCCCGGAATTTTCCGTCTTCTTGGCACGCGCCTCCCGGAAAAAACGCTGGAGCAATCCCACGCACTCCTCTGCCAGCACCCCGCCAGTCGCCTCGCAGCGATGATTGAGAGGTGGGTTGGCCTCCAGCAGGTTGATCCATCCCCCTGCCGCCCCCGCCCTGAGATCGGGGCAGCCGAAGACCACCCGGTCCGGCCGGCAGTGCACAATCGCACCCGCACACATGGGACAGGGCTCCTTGGTCACGTACAGCGTGCAGCCGTCCAGGCGCCAGTCTTCCCTCGTATTCTGAGCTGCCGTGAGCGCCAGCATTTCCGCGTGGGCGGTCGCATCCCTGAGGGTCTCCACCTGGTTCCAGGCCCGCGCGATGACCCTCCCCTCCTGAACCACCACCGCGCCGATGGGAACTTCTTCCGCGGCGTAGGCCTTCTGCGCCTCCCGCAAGGCCTGCTCCATGAAGTAGGCATCACTGGTCAGATCGATGATGGGCTCCTCGCTCACGCTGCACAGGCAAGCACAACCGGCGAAATACCCAAACCCCCAAATCCCCTGAGGATCGGCCCGGATTGAGTCCCCGCGGGTCAAGGGGAAAGGGCCCCCGCGGGGCGCAGGTCCGGCAGGGCTTGGCCGGAAGTCTTGAATTGCGCGGCCACGCGGCTAAACCAAGGGGGTGAAGAGTTGGACTCCATCCGACCGCATCGTGGCGCCCTCCGTGCTGGCGGCCGATTTTTCCCGCATCGGCGAGGAGTGCTCCAGGGCCATCGCTGCCGGTGCCGACTGGCTGCACCTCGACATCATGGACGGGCAGTTTGTGGACAATATTTCCTTCGGTCCCGCCATGGTGGGAGCCGTTCACGCCACCAATGACATCTTCCTCGACGTCCACCTCATGATCGCCCGGCCGGACCACTATCTTCCGCGTTTCCTGGAGGCGGGGGCCGACCTCATCTCCGTCCACGTGGAACCTGAGGCCGATCACGACGTTGCGGGCAGCCTGGCCGCCATCCGGGCAGCAGGATGCGGGGCCGGACTCGCCTTCAATCCGGCCACCCCCTTCGAAAAGGTGTTGCCCTACCTCGACCAGATCGACCTTCTCCTCGTCATGACGGTGGTCCCGGGCTTCGGTGGCCAGACCTTCATGGCCGAGATCATGCCCAAGGTCGAGGAAGCCGTCCGTCTGCGCGAAGAGCGCGGCCTGGCCTTCCACATCGAGGTGGATGGCGGCATTGATCCGCAAACCGCCCGCCTTGCCGCCGCCGCCGGGGCAAATGTCCTGGTGGCGGGATCCTCCACCTTCAAGGCCCCGGACATCAGGGCCGCCATCTCCGCGATCCGGGAGGCCTGATCCCGGAACCATCGGACCCTGTTTCCCTTTACCACGCCAACCGAATTCACCTCGTGAGGGCATGGCTCCGCCGTGTGCAACCATTCGACTTTTTATGGTGATGATCCGACCATCCCGGCTAGCTTGCCCCATGCTCCGTCGCGCCTTCATCCTGATTCCCGCGGCCTGGGCGCTGTTTCCCGGCCCTTCCCTGGCCCAGGAGGACCAGCCCGTTTCCGAACGGCCCAATGTGCTGCTCCTATTGGTCGATGACCTCAAACCGGCCCTCGGGTGCTACGGCGATCCCCACGCCCGCACTCCTCATCTCGACAACCTGGCGACCCGCGGACTGCGCTTCGAACTGGCTTTCTGCAACCAGGCGGTCTGTGCGCCTTCCCGCTTCACCCTCATGCTCGGTGCGCACTCCACCGTCACCGGTCTCTACGGGCTCGGCAACAGATTGCGTCACTCCCATCCGAAGGCTGTCACCATGCCACAGTTTTTCGCACGGCATGGCTATCGCACCGAATCAATGGGCAAGATTTTCCACATCGGGCACGGCAATGAGGGCGATCCCGAATCCTTCAGTGTGCCACACTTCCACGACAAGGTTATCGAGTATCTCGATCCCGCGAGCACGGAGGGAGGCAAGCTCACCAGGGAGGAAGCCTACTTCACAAACCAGCAGCTCACCCGCATCCACTCCCTGCCACGGGGCGCCGCCTTCGAGGCCCCGGAGGCCCGCGACGAGGACTACGCCGACGGAAGAGTGGCGGCCGAAGCGGTCAAGCGACTCCAGGCCGCGAAGAAACGCACCGTTCCCTTCTTCATGGCGGTCGGTTTTGTCAGGCCCCACCTCCCCTTCAGTGCCCCCCGGAAATACTGGAATCTGCACGATCCCTCCAAGTTGCCGCTCGCCCGCTACGAAGACCACCCCGCAGGTTCGCCCAAGATCGCCCACAAGCGTGCCGGGGAAATCGCCATGTATTCCCCCGTGCCACGCAGAAACGAGGACTACACCGTCAAACTCAAGCGCAAGTTGGTGCAAGGTTATTATGCCAGCGTGAGCTACATGGATGCCCAGATCGGAAAAGTGATCGCCGAGCTTGATCGACTCGACCTGGCCCGCAACACCATCATCGTGGTATGGGGAGATCACGGATTTCACCTGGGCGACCTCGGCATCTGGACCAAACACACAAACTACGAGCAGGCCAATCGTATCCCCCTGTTGCTAGTCGCCCCCGGAGTGACCAGGGCGAACACCGTCACCCGCCAGCTGGCAGAGAGCGTCGACCTGTTCCCCACCCTGGCGGAACTTGCGGGGCTTCCGGCTCCGGAGGTTCCGCAACCGGTGAGCGGAAAGAGTCTTGTCGCCGTCCTCAAGGACCCGGCCAGACGGGTCCGGGATCACGCCTTCCACTGCTACCCCAGAAGAGGTGGTGTGATCGGCCGCGCCATCCGCACAAATCGTTACCGCCTGGTGGAATGGAAGAAGCCCGGGGCCCCGGCCCAAACCGCCCAATACGAACTCTACGACTACAGGGGACATCCCGTGGAGCAAAGGAACCTGGCCCACGAACAGGGGGAGGTGCTTGCCAGGCTGAAGGGGATCCTCGCCCGCTACCCGGAAGCGGTGGGGAGATAACAACCGCCGGAATCCCCTCCCCCGACCAACCAGTTGTCGCATCTCCCGCTTGAAACTGGTCCCGGGGCGTTGTCGCACCCTGCGCGGAACCAAGCCCTCCGGGCTTTCCGCGACGACATCCAGACAATCAGTCCGGCCTCCCCGGTTCCTCTCAAGGATGCTGCCCCGATCCGGTCTTCCCTTCCCTTCCGGGATCCGCCAGCATTAGAGACCTTGGGCCTCTCCCGCTTCATCTCCTTTCGCCTGCTCCTCCAGGTCAGCATCTGCATGCTGGGGCTCGCCCGCTTTGCCGGGGCAGGCACGATGCTGTTTACCGACCGTGGAGCCAGGCTCGTCCGGATTGCCAACCTTGACGGTTCCGGTTTGCAGACTCTCATTCCCTCCGCAGGTTCAAACATCCGCGGCATCGCCATCGACGTCCCTGGTGATGACCTGTTCTACGCCGACAACGGCGCCGACATCATTTACCGGGCCCGGCTGGATGGTTCCGGGCGAGAGGCCATTGTCAGCACCGCCCTCGGGTTCCCCGCCGACCTCGCCCTCGACCGGGCCGCTGGAAAGCTTTACTGGTGCGATCGCAACAACAACCGCATCGAACGCGCTAATTATGATGGCAGCAATCGTGAGACCCTGGTTTCCACCACGCAGCCCTATTACCTTGATCTCGACCGGGTGCATCAAAAAATCTACTGGGGTGACTTCTCTGGAGGAAACATCTTCCGGGCGGATCTTCCGGACGCGACAAATATCCAGACCGTTGTCAGCGGCCTCGTCCAGACACGTGGGGTCAAGGTTGATCCCGACGGGGGCTACCTCTACTGGTGTGATCGCAATGCCCATAAGATCCAACGCCGGCATATCGACAACGGCCCGATCGAGGATCTTTACAGCGGCCTGGATACGCCGCATGGCATGACCCTGGATATTCCCGCGGGCAAGATTTACTGGGTCGACACCGGCACCAACAACGTGGCCGGGAGCAAGGGCGCCAAGGCGGTAAACCGCGGCGACATGAACGGAACCGGGCCGCATGAGGTGATCGCCAGCGTCAATCAGCCGTGGGACATCACCCTCGACACCCGCGTTACCTCCTATCCCGGCTGGATCCGGAGACGCTTCCCCAAGGATGTCCCCGCCTCCTTATCCGATCCGGCCGCCGATCCCGACCAAGACCACCGCAATAACCTGCTGGAGTATTTCACCGGGCTCAATCCGCTGGTCGCCGAAACGCTGCCGGTGACAAACCACGCATGGGCAAACAACACCCTGCTTTTCACTCATCGCCAGAGCCTCTCCCCGATCACCGACGTTTTGGCCACCATTGAGATTTCAACAGACCTGAAAACCTGGAACTCGGGGGCTGCCTTCACTGAAATACTGGAGACGAATCCCGGCAATGGTGGGCTGGATATTGTCCATGGAGCAAAACGGGAGGCCTTCGCGTCGCCGCGGAATCTCTTCATGCGCCTGAAGGTTGAATTCGCTCCCCCATGAACCCGCGCCCTCTGCCGGAAATCGAAGACCCGCCCCGCTCCGGAGTCACCACGGGCGCCGCTCAACGACCCGGCATCCTGATATAATTCAGATCTCCGAGGAACTGCTCCATCCCTTCAAGGGTGCCCCAGTAGTTCTTGTTATCTCCCCTCGGATTGAAGAATCCATGTTTCTGCCCCGGGAAGATAATCAGTCGGCACAAACGCTCCTTTTCCTTCATGCGTACCTCGAAGAGCTTGTGGCCGGTGACCGGAGTGGTGGTGTCTGCCGAACCGACCAGAACCAGAGTGGGCACGGTCTTGTCGTGCACATGCTCTACCGGGGAGAGTTCCCGGTAGCGCTCCTTCAGTTTGCCATGGCCGTAGCCCTTCGGCGACGTATCGATGACAGGATTGAAGAGGACCATCGCGGCTGGAATGAATGCGGGCTCCCCGGCCTTCACCTCGTCGTGGCCGGCAACGAGGCCGCTGCAGGCCGCCAGATGACCCCCGGCCGAACCTCCCGCGGAAACAATCTTCTTCCGATCAACCCCTTGTTTCCCTGCATTCCGCCAGATCCAGCGCACTGCCGCCTTGGCGTCGGCCACCGCCTCGAAGGGGGAGGTCTCATGCCGACTACGCACGCGGTAATCCGCACAGTAGGCCACCATTCCGCACGACGCAAGGCGGGTGGCCTGAGGATGGAACTGAGTCGTTGAGCCGCCCACCCAGCCTCCCCCGAAAAAAAAGACAATGGCGGGACGATCATCATCGGCCTTCCACCCCGCTGGTCGGAAGATCTCCAGTTTGAGCTCGGCCTGTTCGGTTTTCCGGTAGGTCACCACTTCATCCGGTTTCCGGACCTCCGGCTTGGGAGCTCCCAAAGCAATCGAACAGGGAGCCAGAAGAGAAATGGTCAGGAGCGCACGCATGTGGCATTCTTCCCCCGTCCTCCCCCCTGGAGCGAGCAAAAGATGGTACGGTGGCCACAACTCCCTCCTCAGATTCCTGAGTCACCAGCATGACCAGACGTAGCCTTGGATTCATTTTCCTCGGTCTGGGCCTGGCCGCCCTAGCAGGAGGCATTCTCTTCTTCTTCTTTGGCATCTTCGGGATGGTGAAGGCCCTGGATCCCGTGGCCCGAATCTCCTCCCCGGCCGAGGTGCCCTTCAGGATTCACCGCCCCGGAGCCTACACCATCTGGCATGACCATCAGGTCCGGAGCGGTCCCTCTCCCACTGCAGGCCCGGAGGCCCTGCCAGCGGGCATGGGCTTCTCGCTCACCCGGGATTCCGACGGGAAGGAATTTCCCCTGCTTCCTGTTCCCGCATCCAGCCGCTGGACAACCTTGACTCCCAATCGGGAGTCGATTGCAGTCGGGACATTCGAGCCGGATAAAGAGGGACGCTATACCCTGAAGGTGACCTCCTCCAAGGGAGCGTCCCCCGAATTTTCACTGACCGAGGGCGATTTCCGCCGGGGATTCACCCAGGCTGGCCTGCGCATAATTCTCACTTGTCTTCTCGGATTTTTCGGAGTGGTGTTTTTTGCCTTCGGGCTGGTCTTCGTGCTCATGAAGAAAAAGCCCCCTCGCCCGCGCCTGTCATCGCCCGCATCCTGACACCACTACATGCAGTCCTCCCTTCGCGCCCTCCTCTTCGACTTTGACGGCCTGATGGTCGACACCGAGTGGCCCATCTATCAGGCCTGGTGCCAGACGTTCCGCGATTACGGCCAGCCCCTTTCGCTGGAAACATTCAACCAGTGTATCGGAACAAACTTCGATACCTGGTCTCCAAAAACCCATCTCGAGGAATTGACCGGCACCCGCATTGACTGGGATCCCCTCGATTGCGCCCGCCAGTCCTCCATTGATAAGAATCTGGAAGGAGCGCCCGCCATGCCTGGAATCCCCGAATCCGTGCACGCCGGCAGGAAGGCCGGGCTCAAACTCGGCGTCGTCTCCAGTTCGTCCCACCGCTGGGTCGATGGCTGGCTCCAGAGAATCGGGCTCCTCGACCAGTTCGACCTCACGGTTTGTCGCGACGACGCCCCACGCATCAAGCCTGCTCCGGATCTCTACCTGGAGGCGGCCCGCCAACTCGAACTCAATCCCGGGAGCTGCCTCGTGGTCGAGGATTCCGTCAACGGGATCAAGGCTGCCAAGGCCGCTGGCATGCCCACCGTCGCCATCCCCAACCGGGTGACCGCCTGCTGCGATTTTTCCCTCGCCGACCACGTGCTCGGAAGTGCGCGGGACTTGATGGGGTTGATCCCCGGAAGCCCTCGCGCTCCCTCCGACCAGTGATCTTCAGACCGGATGCGCCCCTTACAGCCCGGGCGGATGACGCACTACATATCCCCTGGTAACACGTAGGCGGGGCCTCCAGCGGGGACCGCCCTGCCGGGATTGCCCTTCGGTGTCGAAGCGGAGGCCGGCAATGACCAGGAACACGTGCCCGTTGCGGACGCTGACCGTGATCCACTCCCCGGTGCCCCGTTCTCCATAACGGAGAAAGCCTTTCGAGGGCATCTGATCCTCCAGGAGCCCGGCGTTGCGAAGGACGTAGGACGCCGCCCCGGAACAGTCATAGCCGTTATCGTTCAGCCAGGCATGCCCTCCTCCCCGCTTATAGGGTAGTCCCTGGATATGGTTGGCCGCGGCAATGGCACGCTTGACCGGAAGAGGGGCATTGCGAGGTGCAACCGCCCGTCCATTGACGAGAATGGCGTTGTTAGGATGCGCCTTGTAGGCCACTGCATACTTGTCCCGGCCATGACGGGAGCACGAAGGCAGATAGATCGTCAGAACGAGCACGAGAAGCGCGAGAGAAGATCTCATCCGCTTGCTATGGAACCGGTGAATATCAATCATCCCAGCATTAACAGACCCGGCTGTCGATCTCATTTGTTAGGTCTGGCACAGCGGAGGTTGGCGCAGTGGGCCGCCGCAGGGCAACCATACCGGGCCTTTCTGCATGAACGTGTTTCAATCGGTAAAACGCAACCAATCCACCACTTCTTTCATGGCCCGCGCCCGGTGGCTGAGCCCGTTCTTGATTCCGGGGCCAAGCTCCGCGAATGACTCCGCATGGCCCTCCGGGACAAAGAGCGGATCGTAGCCAAAGCCCCCCGTCCCGCGGGGCTCCTCGAGAATCCTCCCTTCCACGCTGCCTTCAAACTCCCCCAGGGCGACTCCGGACCGGGCCACCACCATCACACATCGAAAGCGCGCCGTTCGTTGTTCCATGGGGATGCCGGCGAGCTCAGCGAGCAATTTCCGGTTGTTTGAAGAATCGTCCGCGTCCGGTCCCGCAAAGCGCGCCGAATACACCCCGGGCGAACCTTGCAGGGCATCAACTTCCAAACCGGAATCGTCGGCAAGGACAAGCGACCTGCTCACCTTGCTGATGGCAACCGCCTTGAGTGTCGAATTCTCGCCGAATGTCACCCCGGTCTCTTCCACTTCCGGAGCATCAGGAAAGGCAGAAAGGTCCGCCACTTTGAAGCAGCCCTCAAGCAAGGCCACAATCTCCTCGGTCTTGTGCGCGTTCCGGGTCGCCAGCAGCAATTGCTTCATCACTTGATCCTCCCCGCATCAGATCGAGAAGAAAATCCGAAAGAGAAGGATTCCTTCTGCTTTTTCCTGCCGGAGAGGACGTTATTCCCGCTGCCTATCCCCTGAGTCACAGTCCGGTTGCCCTCTCATCAACATCCGATAGGATTTCGCTCGGGCCCTGCCTCGTGGTTTCGGTGCTGCCGCGGCGGGGTTCTCCTTTTGGACCAGCGGTCGACCTGACAGGCAAGGGCGTGCAACGCTGCTTGCCTTGTCCTTCCCCATCACAGACAACGCCTTTGATGAAAACTCTTGCCGCCCTCCTGCTTTGGGCCGTTTCCCCTGTTCTTTCTCAGGCTGAACAACCCCGTCCCATACGGGAGCTCCCCTTGGCAAAACCTGCTGCTGTCGGCATGTCGAGCGACAAACTCGAATTAGTCGACGACAAAGTGAACGAGCTGATTGCCAGGAACCGTCTGGCTGGTGCCGCCGTCGTCATTACCCGTAGAGGCAAGCTGGTCTACAACAAGAGCTTCGGGCTTCGAGACATTGAGAACCGTATACCCATGGAGAACGATGCGATCTTCCGTATCTTTTCCATGACGAAGGCGATTACCTCGGCAGCTGCCATGATGCTTGCAGACGAGGGGAAACTTCACATCAAGGACCCTGTTTCCAACTACCTCCCGGAATTCAAGAATGCCAGGGTCTGGAAGAACGGGAAAGCCGTTGCCCCGGACAATCCTCCCACAATCAAGGATCTCCTCCGTCACACCACAGGATATTCCTACGGATCCACGGGCATCCCGGAAATCGACAAGCTGCACCGTCAGGCAGGTCCCCTCGTGGAAGATGAACCCCTCGCCGAGTTTTGCACACGTATGGTCAAGGTCCCGATGGCCTTCGAGCCAGGAGAGGGATGGCTCTACGGCATCTCCACCGACCTTCTTGGCGCAGTGATCCAAAACGTTTCGGGCGTGCCCCTCGGCCAGTTCTTCCAGCAACGCCTTTTCAAGCCCCTTGGGATGATCGACACGGATTTTGTTATTCCCGAGGCAAAAAGGGAGCGCATGGCGGTGGTCTACAACTCCAACGGACAGGGACTGCTGACCAGAAACGACCGCAACCTTTTCAGCTACAGTTCCAGGACGAAAATGCGCTCAGGCGGAGGAGGTCTCGCCTCCACCATCCGTGACTACACCCGGTTCCTGCAAATGATCGCCAATGGGGGCGAATTACACGGACAACGGTTCCTGAAAAAGGAAACCGTGGCCGAGATGACCCGTAACCAGCTCGAAGGCCCCGCGATGCCGATCCGCTTTCCCAACAACGTCCGGCATGGGACAGGCTTCGGGCTGGGCTTCTGCGTGAAGGTCGCCCAGACCAACTGGAACAAGGCCGGACGCCTCGGCGAATACGGCTGGGGCGGAATGCTCAGTACGCACTTCTGGGTTTCCCCGCGGGACGAACTCGTGGTCATCACCATGGAGCAGACCTTCCCCTACGGCTTTATGCTTGAGGATGCGCTGAAGCCGCTGATCTACGATGCAATCGAGTCAATCCGCTGACGACCCGCGTCCCCCGACCCGAAGGGAACCCCACACGCGGAGCACTTGCCCTGATACGGGATCTCTGCCACCGTCCCGACCCGTTCCGGGACACGAAGAAGCAGCACGATGAGCGAGCGACGCAAACCCTATCCCTTCGATCAATTCGAATCCAAATGGCAGGAACGATGGGATGCGGACAAGGCTTTCCGCATGCCGGGACCGGGAGAGGAGGGATTTGATCCGGACGCGCCCAAGTTCTACGCCCTCGACATGTTTCCCTACCCCAGCGGGGCCGGGTTGCACGTCGGCCATCCCGAAGGCTACACCGCCACGGACATTGTCACCCGCTACAAGCGGAAGAAGGGATTCAATGTCCTCCATCCGATGGGCTGGGATGCCTTCGGCCTGCCTGCCGAGGAACATGCCCGCAAGACCGGCGAGCACCCACGGATCAACACGAAGAACAACATCGACAACTTTCGTCGTCAGCTCAGGATGCTGGGCTTCTGCTACGACTGGGACCGTGAAGTCAATACCACCGATCCCAGTTATGTGAAATGGACCCAGTGGATCTTCCTGCTGATCTACAACAGCTATTTCGACGAGGCAGAACAGAAGGCCCGGCCTGTTTCCGAACTGGAGGCCCGGGGCTGGTCCAGGGATCAGATCGACGAGGTCCGCCTCGCCTACGTGGCGGAGGCGCCCGTCAACTGGTGTCCCAGTCTGGGCACGGTCCTGGCCAATGAAGAAGTGGCCGAGTGGGAAGAGAAAGGGCATGTGGTCGAACGCCGCCCACTGCAGCAGTGGATGCTTCGCATTACGAAGTATGCCCAGCGCCTCATTGACGAGTTGGACGACCTCGACTGGCCCGAGGGCATCAAACTGCTCCAGCGAAACTGGATTGGGCGTTCCGAAGGGGCGCGGGTGGTGTTCGCCCTCGCGGACGATCACGACTGCAGCATCGAGGTCTTCACCACCCGGCCCGATACCCTCTTCGGGGCAACCTACATGGTTCTGGCTCCCGAGCATCCCCTCGTGGACCAGATTACCACCGCAGAGCAGCGGGAGGCTGTCGCGGACTACCAGAAGGCCTGCGCCACCAAATCCGAAATGGAGCGGGGCGAACTCAACAAGGGCAAGACGGGGGTTTCGACCGGCGCCTTCGCCCTTAATCCCGTCAACAGCGAACAGATCCCGGTCTGGATCGCGGACTACGTCATGATGGGCTACGGGACGGGTGCCATCATGGCTGTCCCCGCTCACGACACCCGGGACTTCGCGTTTGCAAGGGCGTTTGACCTGCCCGTTCTGCAGGTAGTGGAGCCTCCCGCTGGCGAAGATTGGCAGGGTTTTACCGGCGACGGCACTGCGGTGAACTCCGGGCCGCTCGATGGTCAGTCCACTCCCGAGGCCAGGAAGACGATCACCGCCTGGCTGGAAGAGCAGGGCCGGGGCGAAGCGCAGATCAACTACAAGCTGCGCGACTGGCTCTTTTCCCGTCAGCGCTACTGGGGGGAGCCTTTTCCCATCATCTGGAAGGACGGGCGACATGAGGCCCTCCCGGAGTCCGAGCTGCCGCTTCTGGCTCCCGAACTGAAAGACTATAATCCCACCGGAGATCCCGAGCCCCTGCTCTCCAAGGCAACGGAGTGGGTAGAGTTGCCCGGCGGCGGGCGGCGTGAAACCAACACCATGCCGCAATGGGCCGGTTCCTGTTGGTACTATCTCCGCTATTGTGACCCGGCCAATCCTGAGCAGTTCCTCTCTCCCGAGGCCGAGCAATACTGGCTCAGCGGCAACGGCAAACCCGGAGGAGTTGACCTCTATATCGGGGGGACCGAACACGCCGTCCTGCACCTGCTCTATGCCCGTTTCTGGCACAAGATCCTCAATGACCTTGGGCACCTGAATACGCTCGAGCCGTTTCAGAAGCTCGTCAACCAGGGGCTCATCATGGGGGAGGATGGACGGAAAATGTCCAAGTCCCTCGGGAATGTCATTAATCCGGATGACGTGGTGGCAGAGTATGGTGCCGATGCCTTTCGTCTCTACGAGATGTTCATGGGCCCCCTGGAACAGGTGAAACCCTGGAACATGCAGGGGGTGGAGGGGGTTTCCCGATTCCTGGCCAAGACCTGGAGGGTCGCCATGAGCCTGAACCAGGAAGGCGAGTGGGAAGCGGGCGACAAACTGGAGGACGGAAGTGCCGATGAGGGCCTTCTTAAAATAGTGCACGCCACCATCAAGAAAGTGGGCGAGGACATCGAGAAGCTGCGGTTCAACACCGCGATTTCCCAGATGATGGAATGCACTAACGCCTTCACCTCCGCGGAGAAAGTCCCCCACACCCTCTTCCGTGACCTGCTGGTTCTCCTCAATCCCCTGGCTCCCCATCTCACCGAGGAACTCTGGGAGCGCCTTGGCTACGCTGGCTCCTGCCTCGGGGAGAGCTGGCCTTCCTACGACGACTCCCTCCTCGTGGAGAACGAGATCGAGATGGTGGTCCAGGTCAATGGCAAGGTCCGCTCCAGGATCATGATAGCGGCCGGGGCCGCCCGGGACCAGGTGGAAGCCGCTGCCCAGGCCGACCCGAAAGTGCAGGGACACCTCGAAGGGCTGACGGTGCGCAAAGTGATCGTTGTTCCCGCCCGGTTGGTCAATATCGTAGCAAATTGAGGCGTTCTTTCGAGTTGGCGAGCTGCCGCTCCGGCGCTACCTGTCCAACATGCTTCGCGTCAATGGAGAACTTATCGACCCCAACCTCCTTGAGGAGGCCTTCGCCCGGATCAAGTCCGAGGCGGAAACACGCCTGCAGATTTCCTGCTGCGAGCGTGACCCCGAATTCATGGCTCAGGCCGAAGACGAGGTTATCGACTCTGTCCTGATTGCCCAGGAAGCCGAGAACCGCTTCCCCGAGCTTCCCGACACCGAGATCAAGGCCCGCTTCGAAGAAACCCTCAAGGAGTACCGCAAGCATGGGGCCAGCTGGGACATGCTGGAGGCCCAACGCGAACCCCTCCTAGACGAATGCGAAGCCAACCTGCGGATGGAAAAGTTCCTCGACTGCGTCCTGGCCGGGAAGACCGACGTCAGCGAGAACGACGTCGAGACCTACTACCAGGAAAACCAACGCGATTTCCGTACCGTGACCGAGGTCCGCGTGCTGCACCTGATGAAGGCTCTCGAGAAGCACGAGGATCCCGTGCTCCTGCTGGAGGAGATGGGAGAACTACGCGAGACCCTGATCGAAGGGGCCGACTTCGAACAGATCGCCACGGCCGAGACGGAAAAGGAATCAGGGGAAACGGACCTGGGCTGGATCTCCTTCGACCGGCCTTCAAACCCGATCGAGTCCATCATGTTCACCATGCGTCTGGACGAAGTGAGCCCGGTCATCGCCTACGAACACTCCTACCACATCCTCAAGATCGCGGAGATCAAACCAGCTGTGGTGCGGCCCTTTGAAGAAGTGAAGGAAGATATCGCCCACCGGGTTGAGTTCGAAAAGCGCCGCGACGCCCTGCAGGAATTCGCTTCCAGCCTGCGCGAAGGCGCTACCGTGGAACGGGTCGACGCCAGTGGCGACGAGGAACAGGACGAAGAAGAGGCTACCCCGAGCTGAGGGCCCTGTTTGACCGCCTGCAAACACCCGCAGGAAGAGCCTGCGTCACCCCTGCTCCCCTTTTCACTTCATCCACTTATTGTGCCGCAGCCAGTCCTCAAGTCGGGCCGGCCAGTTCTTTGAGTCTCCCGAGCGGCCCAGTCCGTAGCCGTGACCTCCCTGCGCATAAATATGGCAGGACACCGGCACTCCCTTGTCTGAACAGGCGGCGGCAAAGTCCGTTCCGTTGCGCAGGGGCACCGCCCGGTCATCGGCGGAGTGCACGAGAAAAATGGGCGGCGTCTTCCCGGTCACTCGCCTGGCGGTGTTGTTCCGGTCCAAGAGCTCCCTGGAGGGATTGGCTCCCAGAAGATTGCGCACCGACCCCTGATGACAGTGGGGCTGACCCATCGCGATGACCGGATAACAAAGAATCCCAAAATCGGGGCGGCAACTGACCTGATCGATGGGATCGTCCGTTTCCTGCTCGAACTTGTCGTCAAACATGGTCACCGCGGTGGAGCAGAGATGTCCCCCGGCGGAGAATCCCATGATTCCAATCCTGGCCGGATCGATCCCCCAGTCCCCGGCCTTGAAGCGCATGGTCCGGATCGCCCGCCGGGCATCCATCTGGGGAACGGGAAAGTGATACCCGAGCGCCGGATTGGAACTGACCCGGTACTTCACGACGATCGCTGTGATTCCCCGTTTGGCGAACCACTCCCCCACCTGCCGGCCCTCGTGATCAGCCGCCAGCATGGCATAGCCCCCGCCAGGCAGGACGACCACCCCTGTTCCATTTGGCTTCTCGGCCTTGAAGAGCACATACTGCGGAACTTCGGTATGGGCAATCCGCCAGCCTTCTCCCCCCGTTTCCGTCCCGGCCTTGGGACGCGGGGCGCCAGGCGCTTCCCCGGGCCACAGGTCAATCCATCCGGCCCCCGAGACCAGCGACGTCGTCATCAGCAGTGCAAGCAGCAGTTGTTTCACCCGGACAGCCTAGGAAGCCTCCCGATTGACGGAAAGACCGGAGTCGCGTTCACATTCCGATGCCTGCCCGCCGCCGGTAGCCCACCACGTACCCGACAAAGGCCCAGAACAGGCTGTTGAGGACGATGAGAACCACCATTGCGCCCAGTCCAAGGAACGTGCCCACCGGTGGCGCCCCGTTGAGGGCGGGCAGGATGGCCACCAGGGAAGCGAGGAGGCCAATCCCAAAGGCCCACCCGATAAAACCCCGCACCTCCTTGAAGATGACGTTTCTGGTCACCCGGTGAGGAATGCCAATAGTTCGAAGCGCCCTGAACTCACTCCGCCGTTCGGCGAGGTTACGGGCCGTCACAATCCCGAGCCCGGCGCTGCCAAGAATAAGCCCCAGACCGCCCAGAACGTGAAAGATCGCGATGTAAGTGTTCTCCACGCCGTGGAAGCCCTCCAGACGTTCCCGCGTCAGGGTGATCACGCTTCCACGGTCCGCGGTGGCTTTCTGGAGCTCCCCAAGTGCGTAGTCGGAATCACCGGGAACATCGGCCAGAAAGAGCCGGTAGCCCTCCTGGGACGGAAACAGCCTGAGAAAAGCGGCCTCGTCCACGATCAGATTCCCCTGAAAGATGCTGTCAGCCAACGCTCCCGTGATCTCGACCTCAAAATCCACGCCCCGCTCGTCCTGATAGGTGATGCGATCCCCCACCTTCTTTTTCAGGACCCACATCATGGTGGTTTGATCGACAAAAGCCCGCAGAACCCGGGGGTGCGCCGGTTCGCGGAGAATCTCCCATCCCTTCTCGATATCCCTCCCTTCGGCCACCGCCTTGAGGGTGAACGACCCGCGCCCGGCCAGAGCGCCGACATCGGTGGCCAGCAGGCGGGGCCGGGCGGCGGTATTCAGATTGAAACAGCTCGCATCCTCACCCACTCCCATGCGAAAGGGCCGGATCTCTCCCAGCAGCCCCCGTTGATCCCCCAACTCGAAGTAGTCCGGGTCCTTCTTTGCATCGGCCGCGCGATTGACTGGACTGGTGGTCTCGATCCAGAAGGCGAACCCACCGGCTCCGCTCGCCTTCTCGGCCCATTCTTCCCCTCCGTGCTTCCGGAAGGCCGTCACCGCAATAACCAGGAAGGCTCCGCAGGCCAGGGTGCCCACCACCACCAGGCTGCGGGTGGGACGCCGTCCGCTGTTGAGCGTGGCCAGGGTGCGCGCCGAAAGTGACCGGCGCCTCCGCGCTCCACTCCAGCCCAACCACGCACGATAATTCAGCAGTCCCGCAATCAGGAAAAACGTCCCGGAAAGAAAAAAAGCAGCCTGCGGACCCATCGCTCCCCTGGCTGTGATGCACCCGAACCCGAGGAGAACACAGAGAAGCCCGCAGGTGAGCAGAAGACGCACCCGGGTCATACCACGGCGCACCTCCTCCCCTCCCGCCTCCAGCCGCAGAGTCGCGCTTTTCCGGGCCTGCTTCCGCACCGTGAACCAGATGACGCCCATCGATAATGCGATAAAGATGAGGAGGCCGGTAACCATGCTGACGGGGTTGAGGTGAACGACAAAGAAGGTCTCGCCCGAGCCTTCACTCCAGATCGTTGCAAGAAAGCGCAGGATCCCTGTCGAGTAGACAATCGCGAGGAGGAGGCCGATGAGCCCGCCACCCGTTACAATAATGAGACCTTCCAACAGGCGCCAGCGCAGGACCCTCTTCGCAGACACGCCCAGGGCCGCCAGCAATCCGCTTTCCCGGTTTCGTTGTTCTATATTAAAGCGGAACAGCATCGCCGTAAGGGCCACGGAAGCCACGATCAGGAAAACGCTCATGCTCAGGAAGAGCCCTGCTATGTCGACCGGCGACTGGGCGGCCGCCTGCGCATCTTCGCCAAGGTTGCGAAGAAGCAGACCCGCCATCCCGGGCTTGAGAAGGGGGAGGAGTTCCTTCTCCAGTCCGGTTCCCGGCGCCTCCCTGGAGGGAATCCGCAGGGACGTAAACTCTCCCCACCGGTTCCCGAATAATTCACGCCCCCGCTCCTCGGAAATGAACGCCTTGGGGGTCCCCCGATGTTCATCCCAGTAGTCTTCGTCCTTCTGTCGGATGCGCTCCAGATCAAGGGGCAGCCCTGGCGCCCAGTCCTGGGCGTCCTCCGCCTCCGCCACTCCCGGGAAGTCCGGCATCCAGAGCTGATCAGCCGCCAGACCCTCCCGCGCCACGATGCCGCGTACGCGAAACCCGGCGGTGGCCTCCTCCAGCTGGTTGCCCCCCACCAGCCTGAAAAAGACCAGGCTGATCTCCTCTCCCACCTCGACTTCTAGATCCTCCGCCAGCCAGTCGTTGATCACGATATCTTGCCTCGAGAACGGCTCGGGCAGGAAGGGCGCCCCTTGCGACCCGACCGCCGCCACCATGGAGTAGGGGGTTTCCTTTCCCTTGGCCGCATAGGTGTTGATCAGGTAACTGGTCACCGGGACGGTCCCTGGAAAGCGGTCCCTGACCGCTTCGACGATCGGCGCCTCGAAGAAAATGCGTGCCGAGCGGATCTCGGTCGCTCCCGCCAGCGGAACGTCAACCAGGGAGAAGCCGTAGTCTTCCAGAGTCATCCGGCTGCGGATGTGCCCCGCCAGATCGCCGCGGAAGGGCGTCCCGCCCTCCCCGGAGCCCAGCAGGAGGAGGTTGGCGCGCGCGGGTTGATCAACCACCTGCTGCAATCGGCTGAGGGGAACGAAGACGGTAGGGACCGGAAGCTGGGTGGCCCGGAGGTTGAAACGCCCGAACTGCCCGTCACCCAATACCGCCCGCACCTTGGCGCGGAAGCTGATCACGTCCTCTGCTTCTCCAGAAAGCGGCGCATCGCGCGACAACATCCCGGGTTCCTGCAGGCGCAGGATCACCGAGTCGTCCTCTTTCAGGTCCAGTGC
>Ga0315316_10000552_pt1 | contig 24942 bp, 24 predicted proteins | sample M160m3416metaG_FD_203702 | JGI IMG/M metagenome (GOLD analysis project Ga0315316, IMG submission 203702) | Ammonia-oxidizing marine archaeal communities from Monterey Bay, California, United States - M1 60m 3416 | ecosystem: Environmental > Aquatic > Marine > Intertidal zone | place: USA... | reverse complement strand
GCCTTTAAGTCAACATTTGAAGTACTGAAAGACATACTTAATGATGTAAATATTTACTTTAGACCACAGGGAATGTATATCGTTACACTTGATACAGCTCGAACGTCTCTCATAGACATATTTTTAGCGGCGGACAACTTTGAAGAGTACGAGTGTATACAAGAAGAAATCATCGCCGGTATTAACATCTCAAATACGTTTAAACTTTTAAAGACCATCACAAATAACGATGTTTTGAAGATTGAAATCAATTCTAAGGAATACATGGATATTGAAATCTCGAGTGAAGCCAAGAAAACAAATACAAAATTTCAGCTCAAATTGTTAGATATTAATGAGAATCATATCGAAGTTCCCGATATTGACATGACCACGATAACAACTCTTCCGTCTGTAGATTTCCAAAGACTTTGTCGTGACATGTCTAACATAGGAACAGATATAGAAATTAGGAGATTCGGGAATCAAATCAAATTTAGATGTGATGGCGATTTTGCAAATCAGGAAACATCAATTGATTGTCTCGATGAAAGTCCGGAAATTTCGGGTACATACAGTCTAAAATACCTAAATATCTTTACAAAGGCGACGAGTATGTGTGCGTCTGTGCAAATTATACAAGAAACAGGTAATAGATTTTTGATTTTAAAGTATAACGTTGCAAATTTGGGTGAACTCAAGTTTTACCTAGCAACTAAGGTATCTGAAGACTAGTTGTGTAATCTTCAATAGTATTGAGAACCTTTTTCATTCCTAGGGTATTAGAAAGAATAATCTTAGGAAAACGGTCTTTTAAGACATCTTTATCATAATACAACAAATGTTCGAGTGGAACCTTTTGTTCATGAAAATCACATCTAGGTCCAGAATATCGTTTCACCTTTTCAGTAATGTTTCGCATAGGTTTATCATCATGATCAACTATCCAAGCACTACTCAATGGGATACTAAAATGCATCGCCGAACTTTCATTTTCACCCGGTCTGAAATTAATGTCATTTGATATAGCGGAATAAATATGTCCATTGTAATAATATTTGATACGTAAAATCACATATTTTACATTTTGTGGTACGGATGTATGTCTAAACGATTTACCCGTGACATCACAATAAAATTCTTCTAATATACCATCCCAGTCTTTACTCTCTTCGTACCAAAATTCATCGTCGGTTTGATATTTCATACCAAAATCAATTTTATATTCCAACTCCTCTTTTATGATCGTGTAGTCTCGTGGTGTGATTAAATTCTTATATACGAACAAAATATTACTTAAAAGTTTAACTAGCATTTCTTTATAAGGAATGGAAGGTAATTTTTTAAGTAGATATAACAACAAAATGGATCAATGGAAGGAAATGATACAGAATGACCCACTTAATAAAAATAAATATGAATCTGAAATGGCTGATTACGTAATGAAATGTATGCCGTATATGAACGAACATACGAAGGAAAATAACGAAGAAACAACCACAGATAATGTTTTTAATGTTAAAGAAACTACCGGTTTGAAACGAAAAGATATTTTTACTGAATATCTCATAGAAGTTGAGAAAAAAAATATTCCGAGAGCGAGGGAACATATTTCATTAGAGATATGTCAAAATTGTGGTGAAAGTAGTAATATCGTTCATTTCCGTGAAACCGCAGATTTGGTGTGTGACGGGTGTGGCCAGGTAGTTTCGAGAGCCGTGAGTGAAGAATTGACGTATAGAGAAGAGCAAGAAACGTCTGAGAAAATCATAAACTATTCATACAAAAGAGAGAATCATTTTAATGAATGGTTATCACAATTTCAAGCACAAGAAATGACGACCATACCAGTTGAAGTGATAGATCAATTAAGGGTAGAACTCAAAAAGATAAAAATAAAGAAACTTGAAGATATTACACACGCAAAAATTAGAGGCTTATTGAAAAAATTAAGACTAAATAAATACTATGAACATGTTCCGTACATCACGAATATTTTGAATGGAATCAAACCACCAAATATGCCACAAGAACTAGAAGAGACTCTACGAATCATGTTCAAAGATATACAAAAACCATTCGACGACAATTGTCCGACAGAAAGAAAAAATTTTTTGAGTTACTCATATGTTTTATATAAATTTTGTGAACTTCTTAGTGAGGATGAATATCTTCAATATTTTCCACTCTTAAAATCAAAAGAAAAATTATACCATCAAGATGTTATATGGAAAAAAATTTGTCACGATCTTCGATGGGAATATATTCCAACTGTTTAAAACTTTTAATTTCAAAAAATAATTCTAAAGTTTTTGAAAAAAAAATAAAAATAATTTTTATTTTTTGAACCTAAGTATTCTGAAAAAGTTTAAAAAAACAAACCATGAATCAACAAGAAAACCAAGCCTTATTGGCACTCTATGAGCTCGAGTCTCACGTGAATCCACACCTAGACAATATCAATCAAACGGACCCGGCTGTCCGGTACTGCATGGAACAGGCGAGGTTTCATCTGAAGACGGCCCACGAACTCCTGGAAGCAGCCGTGTTAAATCCACAGACACGTCACGATGATGATCTCGTATTTTATCAAAGGCTTTCGCGAGTTCTCCCGCTGATGGTCCTAATGCAAGTTTCCGAATCTCAATCTCCCGACCCGGTTGAAGAGGAAAATTTACCAGATACGCCAACCTCAGTCCTGTCAAGTCAAGATATTTTCGAGCCTGTTGATCCATCCCATCAGTGAGAGTCTTAATAGCCTTGAGTTCTAGTATCACAGTATTGTCTATAATAATATCAGCTCGTAACTGCCCAACAACATGACCCCTAAACCTAACCAGAATATGACGCTCAGATTCGTATGGAATACATTTTTCTCTCAGTATAACCTCGACCGCATTATGATATACTCGTTCACTATAGCCAGGTCCTAATTCAGAATAGACTTCTTTCACTATTTTTTCAATATCCCACTTCATTTATAAAGAATGTTTAATTTTCTCTATATATGTTAAGATGGCTCCTACAAATAGGCAGACACAAAATAGACAAAGGGTTCTTACGGGGAGGAGACGAAGTTCAGAAATTGATCGTGCAATCAATCGATTATCGAATAATTTGGTGAGATTGAACATACCACGGAATAAGTATAATCTTGGTACAATTACGAAAGCGAACAATAGGTATATGTCTGTTAGGTTAAGCCGGAAACTAATCGATAATCTAAAAGAAATTTACTTTCGAACGTGGACTCGACAAGTTGAATATGCCGGTACTATCCCGTTTACCATTAATAATACCAGAAATTACGTTAAATTCAACACACCGACAGCTCATACGAATAATCGAATAGCGAATGTTACACCTACACAAGAAGAATTGACACAGTACATAGTTTATCATACACACCCAGTACCAGAAAATGAACTCCCACTATTTACATATCCGAGTGAACCCGATTTGAGGACGTATATAAACGCTTACCCTCAAATGCAAGCAAATCTTATCTTAGAAAATCAAGGTTACTATATCATAGATCTCATCGAAACAAATATGAATAAACCAAACCCCAATCGAGTAATTCAAATATTTAATGAACTCATGAATGGTTACGAATTTCGTCGAGTATCAGTTCCTCGAGGTAGATTTCAATATTATACATCTACACCTGAAAAATGGAAAAGAACTATTAATAAATATATAGACCCTATCATGCGCAAACAGTTTGGTATATCCATTCGATACTATACATGGAGTGAATTGGGTGTCATTACATTACTTGATAAAAATGTAATAATGAATGTAGATACATAGTTAAAAATATAACCCGATAAATTCTCAGTGTATAACAGGTTAGTGTCAATGAAATTTAGACTCATGCGCCCAAATATGGCGATAAGAAAGAAGAGAATAAAACTTTCTCGTGAAGTGGTTCATGATTTGAAAGAAGTGAGTAAGTTGTCTTCTTCCAAACAATGGGAATTTGCTGGTAATATCGAGTACAAAAATTTCAATTTTAGTAAACCAAATATCGTTACATCAAAAAAACGAAACCGTGTTGATGTTCCCGAAATTGATAGAGTTTGGTATTCCGAAATGTCATTTCACACACACCCCGGTATTGGTCATTATGATGCAGTTATATGTCAGAATACACCAGTATTCACAACCCTTCCCAGTAATGCGGATTTCGAAGCATTTATCAAAGGGTTCCCTGAAATGCAAGTCAATATAATTTGTGATTCACATGGATACTACGTTATTAATATTCTTAAATCAGCATACATGAGGGCATCACCTTTACCCGAGGCTATACATGAATATATGAGAAAGGTACGTAGTAAGCCGTTCATGTGTATTTGTGTATTTTCCGATAATGGAATTGAGTATTTTCAAACAACTATAAAAAATTGGAAAAGAGAAATTAACGAAAAAATTGATCCAGAAATGATGAAACTTTTTGGGGTATCAATTCGTTATTATGGATATGACGACGACCCCCCAATTGTTACCGTATATCGGGGTATAGACGTAGCATAGCATCTTCTAGTTCATCTACTTCATACCAAGCCCAATGACATTCAGATGAATCCTTATCAATTTTACACATTTCCTGTGCTTCTTTTATCGCTTCTGTGAAGCGTAAACGAAGTCTCAGATTCTCCCGGATTGGTCTCACCTCTGTGATACTTGGTCGTTGGTACATAGATTCAAGGACATTCTTACGAGTCTTTGCTAGTTTTATTTTGTACAGACTATTTTCAGAAAAAGTAGCCACACACTTCATCTAATATATGAGGGTATTAAAGTTTTAAGTTTATAATTAAATATAAGATGTCCTCTTATAACGTTGAAGCTTGTAATTTCAAGTACCGTGTCTCCTCTCTCGAGAGGGTTGTAGATGGTGACACAATTGATGTAAATATTGATCTAGGTTTTGACGTATGCACAAAGCAGCGCGTTCGCCTTCTAGGGATTGATACACCAGAGTCTAGAACCCGTGACACCGAAGAGAAGAAGTTTGGTCTCCTCTCGAAGAAAAAGCTCAAGGAATGGTGTCTAAAGGCGGTCGCATCTGAGAAGGATGACGTGGAAATCGAACTCAGATGCCCGGAGGCGGATTCTAGGGGTAAGTTTGGACGCGTTCTCGCCGAAGTTTGGGTTTCCGAGGATGGTGTATGGACCAATGTGAACAAGTGGTTGGTTGATGAAGGATACGCAGTTCCATATGGAGCCGAAAACAAGGCGCTCGTCGAAGGACTTCATCTAGAAAATCGTAAGAAGCTCATCGAACGTGGTGAAGTTCAGGTATAAGGATACTTATGCACCCATAAATTACAAACCCATTTTTCACCGGACTTTACAGGTTGTCCACCATGTAAAGCATCGGATGTGTCTAACCCATAATTATCCAATGTGTCAAAGAAAATTGCATCACCCGCTCTGAGTTTATATTTTTCTTTTATATTTGGAAAAGACGTCTCACCCCCTTCGTACTCATCATTGAGAGCTAGAATGAATGTGTGTATCCGTTTGTTTTTATCTTCATAAAAAACATCTTGATGTGGTTGATAGTGACCACCAGGTTTGTACCGTAAAACCTGAAGCTGTTCACAATTTTCGATCGGTCTATCTGTGTGACTGATACAACGTTCTACAACACTTTTGACGATAGGATCTTCGGTACTGAGCCACGCCGTCTCACTTTTTCGTATTTGTTCATTAACCCTTCTATCCTTATCCACAGTTGACACTTCCAATTTACTTTCCGCCCTCTGTTTGATATGAATACGTTCCTTTTCACTTAAAAAGTTTTCTATGATGACAGGTTTCGAGTATGTTGGTAACATATAGACGACCAACACGATCAAGAATAATATAAGTATCATCTTACTATATTCATAGAATTATTTTTCTGGGAAATGCAGAATTATACCTTTTACGAATTACGGCGAATATTTCATCACTATAATCCACAAGTTTTTTTATGATTTCGATTATTTCGTCGTGTTTTTCTTGGTCAAGTATATATTGTCTTAGAAGATCTCCACCCGTATTAGATATCATTTCAAATATTTGTGATATATCTCGTGACTTGTCTAAAAACTTTTCTTGTCGTTGAAGTATCGTTTTGAAAAACTCTTCACTCATTTCGTTTAACATGTAAGATATTCGAAGTTGTAGATTATCATGGGGTTCCAGATTCATAAACATTAAATCACGCTCACATTGGTATACAATCATAGCAAATGAGAGTATTTTATTCGATGCACCAACCGATCTAAGCTCTCTAAATGTTGGTGTACCACCACACGGTATATCCCCATGTTCCCTGGATGACATCGTTTTCTTTTTGAACTCTATGAAATGTGGGTTATGGATACGTCCGGTTTCTATTTGACCAGTTCGCCAATCAAAAGCTGTATGACAACTTGTACACCACATCTGTGCACACCCACTCGTTTTATAAATAACTGTACCACATTTTGGACATGATTTACTATCCCTATTTAAAAGTTCCATGGTTTCGACAGTTTGTGGATCACATTCATGATTATCTGTGAGTAATTCATTACATCTTTTACAATAGTGTTTATCACACAATCCACAATACCATTCTTCGTTTAGAAAACCTTTACATTCCTCATGTGGACACTGGCGGACAAATGATGTTTGTCCATGATCAATCCCATTTGAACGTAGTTGTTCTATATGTCGCCAAACATTTTCCATCTCTCTATAGAGATCTCGAATCTCTATCGATATTATAGGGTTATTCTGATGTCTATGATGTAGTTCTAATAATTGTGATCTTTGAGTATCTAGTATGATTCTTAGTTTCCTCATTTGAAGAATTCTCTCAACCTCGGGTTGTGTTTCTGGCATTCGTGCTTTTTCTCTTTCGAATAGTACGACCTCACGGCGTCGTTTGAGTTCTGTATTTCGAAAATACTTTGTACAAAATGAATCTACAAATTCACGATTCCATGGAGTTTTACAACCCATACAGTGTGGGTCTTCAAATGAAGAAAGTATATATCTTTGACTACATGAGCGACAACTCGATAAATCACAAAAGGGACAGTCAACTTTTTTGTGATTTATCTTGTTGAATTTCTCACAGCAAACATCGCATGTGGACATTAATATATAGACGTTTTTTTTCTTTAATTAAAGTAATATAAAATGGCTATGTACGCTGCTGCCGGTGTTGGTGTACTTTGTATCAGCTCCAGTGTAGCTGCTGTCATGATGAACAGTAAAGAAGAAGAGGAAGTAGCAATCCCAGCAGAACAACCCGAAGAAACAATCGAAAAAGAAGAAGTTGAAGAGACGGGTCTTCCTCCAGATCCACCCCCACCCCCTCCCTCGGAGCCTGCGCAGACCCAACTCACGACACCTAATAGTATGCGCACTGCATCATCGGTTTGGGGTGACCGTGGTCTAAATTATAACTTACAGTCTTGTGGTAACAGTATGATAGATTCATCCGGTGGATGGTGTTCTAATTCGCTTACCATTGGTAGCTGGATTCAGCTCGATAACGGTAAACTCGGAAGTATTTCCGGTGTGATCACCCAGGGAAGGAAAGACGCCGACCAATGGGTCAAATCGTTCAAGGTTAAGTACAAGGATGAATCGGGTTCTTGGTGGGACGTAGACGGTAAAACATTTCCAGGAAATTCTGACCGCAACACAAAGGTTACGACCACTTTCAGCAAACCTGTGCGAGCTCGGTATATACGTATTTACCCTCAAACATGGAATAGTCACATGTCCATGCGCGCTGATATGATCGCGGGCGACACGAATACAGATAAATCACCAGCTCTAGGTGACTTACCATACAGTGGACATAGCAGTTCTGCAAACTGGGGTGGTGATGCCATAGGTACGAGTCACGGTGCGGGGCGTTTAGACTCCAGGCAAGCTTGGTCTGCGTTGTCTGCGGAAGCAAATGGGAAGACAGCCTGGTATCAATTAAGTGTAAACACCCCCATAAACATGGCGGGTGTGGTGATGAAAGGACGCCACGATCATCCACAATGGATAACATCCGTTAAAATTCAATACGAAGATGAGAACGGTGAATTTAAGGGTGTAGATGGTGGATTTCATTTTGATGCGAACTATGATCGCAATTCACTCGTCAAAATATTTTTCGAAAATCCTATCCGAACAAAATCTATACGCTTTTACCCTCAATCGTGGAACAGTCACGCATCTGGACGATTTGGTATCTTAAGGGGTGGTTCTTCTTCAACCGAAGGATACGCTATTATGAACACCATTAAATCTTTAGCGGGTTTCTCCTTTTAATTACAATCCATCTACAAAACTAGCAATAATATAAAAAATGTTTTTTTTTCTTTAATTAAAGTAATACACAATGGATCCACAAAAGGCAATTATTATATTTTTGGTAATGTGTCTTAGTGTCTGTTGTATTTCATCATTTTTATCTATTGGTGGTGATGACGGTTCCTCGACTAGTCCCTCAGCTGGTCCCTCAGCTGACGATGAGGAATCCTCAGCTGATGATGACGACCCACCCGACCCGGCCGACCCGGCCGATACTCAAGGTGGGAGTAGTATACCTGGTAGATATGTGCGTCTATGGCAGGGTCACCCATACCGCGCTGATACGGCATATTCACTTAATATTATAGAACTCGAAGTATACGACGGTGACGGTAAGAATATAGCCAGCGTGGCACCTATAAAAGCTACTTCTTCATCTGTTTATGTTCAACCTAATGCTGATACAGAGGATCCAAATTATATGGCATGGAAGGCATTTGATGTTAACACAGATACTATGTATCATAGTTTGGGTGATAATAAAGAAGATTGGCTTGAAATCGATTTAGGATCGGTGCAAAATATTCATAAAATTGTTATTAAACATCCTACTGATACAACTGTTGATCGAGGTGTGGCTGTAAAAGATCGTTTACGTGGATACATTCAAATAAAGGATGGAAGTGGAAATAATAGAACAACTCCTCAATTTGAAGAAACGAGTACTGATGGTACATACACATTCGATTTCACAGAAAGTACACCCGCTTGGAAGGGAGCTCAAGGAACATTAAAGATAAGAGAGGTTTAATTACAATCCATCTACAAAACTAGCAATAATCTCCATCGCGTCCTCTCGACCGTACACAGTTTGTGTAAAGAAGAGAGTCATTTCGGCCTGTCCGTATGACAAGTATGTATCCCGATACTTTTCATATATGGATGCGAGACCATCAAGGTTATTGTCGCACCAATTCACTATATCCTCATCGGTCATATCACGGTGAAGACCATTTTCGATGAAATCGACAACCTCGTCGCTGAGAGGCATGTCGGTAATCACGGTACAGTCGTCGTCGGGATGATTCATTTTAGTTACTTTTTACATGTTTCGATGTTTACTTAGGTAGTTCACTTTGAGCATTTTCATATGCCTTCAGAACTTGACCCAAAGTCGTCGCCCTTTGAATACGACTGGTGAATATCTTCTTTCGGTTCTTTGGTATCTTGAAGTTTCGGCTGTTAATTTTAGCTTGATAGCTGGATTTATTCATCATAGTCGCCCTCTTTTCCGCATTTTTACGGAGTTTCTCTTTGGCCGATTCAGCTGCCCCCTCCGCAGCTTTCCTCACGTTTGTCTTGAACATCTTACTCGCATTGTTCGATTTCTTGACGTTTGCTTGAGTCCTAGGTGCAAACTTTTTAGCTAACTTTACACGCTCCGCACCGGTAGCCTCACTAATCGCCGTCTTTTGGGCAGCAGTTTTAACTGCGTTCATGACCCGTCGTTCCTTATTCTTTTGAACTAGGGCTTTAAACGAAGGCTTGGGTTTCCTCGCCGCCACATATGCATTTGCCGCATTTTCTACCGCCTTTAGAGCGTTAGCCTTCTTCTTTTCCTTGGCCTCCTCATTGGCTTTCTTCTTGGCATTTCTTTCCGCCTTCTTTGCAGCCGCCTTCTCCGCTTCCTCCTTTCGCTTAGCTTCCTTAGCCTCTTCCTTCAATCTCTTTTCCTCTGTGAGTTGATTCTGTATCACCTTATTAGCAGCGATCGCCTCGTTCCTAATAGCTTTCATCTTATTGAGATTTTGGTTCTTGAAAGCGCTGTTAAGTCGGCCCTTGAACATGGTTTTCTTGTTTTGAGGCAACTTTGTGAGTTTATTGATAGCAGAAATCAACGGTTTCTTATTTTCATTGGTAAGTTTTTCAAACGTGGGGTTGTTTTTCATGTTTGGTTCGAATGTAGGGTTAGGTTTCATGTTTGGTTTGACATTGTTGTTAGAATTGGAGTTGGAGTTGTTGTATATAGGCTTTGGTTTTCCATTGATGATGTTATTGTTATTGTTACCGAGTCTCAAACCACCATTGAAGCTACCACGTTTATTGTTAGCTACAGCCTTGTTCAGTATACCCTTCACAAGGGGTCCAGTAGTGTTAGAAATCTTCTTATTCACTCCATTTTCAAAGAGCTTACGTGTATTGGCAACCTTTTTATTGAGTTTCATCACCATGTTGGCATATTCAGATTGCTCTTTGCGTGTGAGTACACTCTTCTTGATGTTATTCCTCAATTTAATACGATTGTTTAAGTTTTTATTGAGATTATTGAGTTCTGTTATCGTCTTAGCATTTATAATAGCTGGGCGCCATTTACCTATCCTACCCATAAACTTGGCGACCTCCCTTTCGGTTTTGTTAGTTAATTTCTTTCGCCTATTTGCAAGTTTCTTATTCTCGACGTTTTGCTGACGCTTACCCTCATTATTGAGCTGCTTGTTCAACTCGGCAGCTGCGTTAAAGTTATTATTGTTGTTCTTGTTCTTGGCAGCCCTGTTTATACGCTTACCCTCATTATTGAGTTGTTTGTTCAATTCTGCAGCGGCGTTGAAATTATTGTTGTTGTTCTTATTCTTGGCACGATTTTGACGCTTAGCTTCATTATTGAGTTGCTTGTTCAACTCGGCACTGGCATTGAAGTTATTGTTGTTTTGAATTTTGTTTTTTGTATTTTTATTCAACTTAAACGTGTTATTAGACGCGTTTTTGAAATTGTTGGGTTCTTCTTCTATAGTATTTAGTTTGTTATTAGGACCCATAAACTCTGTGTTGTTGGGCTTCACATTACCGTTAGGCTTAGCGTTGTTGTTGGGCTTCACATTACCGTTGGGCTTCGTGTTGTTAGCATTGTTATTGGGCTTAGCATTACCGTTGGGCTTCGCATTGTTGTTAGGCTTCACATTGTTATTGGGCTTAGCGTTATTTTCCTTTGGTTTACGCTTATTCTCAGCCAATTGCTTAGCGTTACGCCTAGCCTCTAAAGCGGTCTTGGCCCTGTTAAGTGTTTTGTTGTATTCAGCATTTGGTATGAACTTCATGGTTTTGGTACCGGGTACGGTAGTGGTGTATCCACCGAACATACCTTTCTTATTGGTCGCATTGAGCTTGTACACTTCAAGATCCTTATTTCGTTTATTCTTAAGAGTGTTAAGAGACAGGTTTACGAATGATTTCCCATTCGCGAATGCTTTTACATAATCGGTAGATACGACCGCGTTTACTGAAAGCTTTTTGAGAGCCTCCAGGTCGGCTTTTTTAGCTTCCTTGTTGGAAATTTGGCCTTCGATATTTGTTTTAGTTGAGTTGTAGTTTGAGGCGTTCACATAAGCGACCCTTCGCTTACCCATGAAAAGGGGTGAAAGTTGGTTACGAAGATTCCTGATGACCAAATCTTTCTTAACTTTGTTCGCGAGGGCATTTTTGTTGACATTTTCGACAGACTTGTTACCTCTAAAAGCGGTAAGATAAACCTTATCCACATTGGGTATACTGAGTAGGTTTTTTTCGATATTGGCTATACGTTTAGACTCTGCCAATTTATTTTTAAGCGCTTCTTGGCGTTTACGTATTTCTTCACGAGCAGCCTCTCTCTTGGCTTCAATTTCTTCACGCTTTTTAGCCTCTTGTGCTTCTTTCTCAGCCTTCTTACGATTTTCCTCCTTGCGTCGAGCTTGATTGTTAGCGTTGTTTTGAACAGCTGCATTTTCTTTGTTAGGTTCTTCTTCAATATTGTTTAATTTACCATTACTGTTAGGCTTTGTGTTGTTAGCGTTGTTATTGGGCTTCACATTACCGTTGGGCTTCGTGTTGTTAGCGTTGGTCATGATGGTATTTCCATTGTTGTTTTTGTTGTTCACAGTGTTGTTACCCACACCGATGTTGACCTTATTGTTCTTGTTGTTCACGGGCTTATTGGGCTTGTTGTTAGCGTTGGTCATGATGGTATTTCCATTGTTGTTTTTGTTGTTCACAGTGTTGTTACCCACACCGGTGTTGACCTTGTTAGGCTTGTTATTCACGGTGTTGTTACCCACACCGATGTTGACCTTATTGTTCTTGTTATTCACAGTGTTATTACCTACACCGATGTTGACCTTTTCCTTCTTGATATTCACAGGCTTATTGGGCTTGTTGTTCACGGTGTTATTACCTACACCTATGTTAACCTTTTCCTTCTTGATATTCACAGGCTTATTGGGCTTGTTGTTCACGGTGTTGTTACCCACACCGGTGTTGACCTTATTGGGTTTGTTGTTCACAGGCTTATTGGGCTTGTTGTTCACAGTGTTGTTACCCACACCGGTGTTGACCTTAGTGGGCTTGTTGTTCACAGGTTTATTGGGCTTGTTGTTCGGACCCACAGGGGCTACGGGCTCCCCGAAACCATTTGGTTTCTTTAGAGGTCCCTGAGCTACAACTGGTCCTTCATTCTTATAGTATCCCGTACCCTTATTACCAGTCTTGAATACATAACCATTCTTCTTACCGTTGAATGTATTCGCTTTGATGTAGTTGGTATTAGTGTTTTTAGAACCACCGAATAATCCACCGAACATAGACGTCTTACCACCCTTATTCCCATTAGCAAAATCGGGTCTATTCATGGTGGCGAACAGACTCTTTTTGGGGAAAGATACTTGAGAATTTGGAACGTTGTTCTTCTTGCTATTGTTAAACGTCGAATTCACATTTCTGTTTCTTTCCGTGTTATTAAACGCTGAGTTGGTGTTGAAATTTCCCCCACCAACGTTGTTCAAATTCGAGTTTCTGTTTCCTCCCCCAAGGTTGTTCAAATTTGAGTTTCTGTTTCCTCCCCCAAGGTTGTTCAACCCAAGATTGTTCGCTGCTGTGTTGTTCACTGCTGCGTTGTTCAACCCAAGATTGTTCGCTGCTGTGTTGTTCACTGCTGCGTTGTTAGTCTTACTTATCATCATACGCTTCTTAGAAATCTTAATAGGTTCATGAACATTCATATACCTTAAGCGCTTACCGATAGCATCAAAAATTTGATTTTTGGTCATTTGTTCCGTCTGCTTTAAACCCACCTTTCGTGCAATTCTTTTAAGATCGGTACGTTTTGAAGTTGAACCAAATAATACATCGAAATCACTCGGGGTCAAAGGTGATTTCCTATCAATTAAATAACCCATCCTTGAATTGAATATGAGAGGGGGTAGGGGTAATTTACCACCCTGGATATCGTCATACACTTGACATATCTGTTCTCTTGTCAGTTTAATAGAGTGCCCAGTATTCATCTTAATGAGTTTTCTGAGATCGGCTATTTCCGCATCTGGATCACACGTGTCCATCGTATATATTAAACTGACAAAAAAGTTTGTCCTATATTTTGTTAATTATTCTTTTGATAAAAGTTGATTTATGAGATTTTTCTTTTCCTTCGCCGGTATCATCTGTTTGACTATGGTGTTTTTGATGTTCGTTTTCAATTCGTCTATATCAACTCGTTTTGTTTTAAGTCTTTTGTTAAAATTATTTTTCAATTCCTTTTTCATGGGAAGTTTTGGAATTAAAATAGCTATACGTTTTTTAGTTTTTGCAAATTGTTTATTTTTAGCACTAGAAATAGTTGTAATTTGTTGAATAGTTTTTTTACCATTCATATAATTTTCAAGATATTCATCGATTCGTTTTTGGGGTACATTAGTGAGACTGTACAAATGTTTTTCAAGGCGGGGTTTTTTAGTTTCTCGTTCCTTCTTATTTTGGTTAGCTTTAAAAGCCTTTGCAGACTTGACCATTTTAATTTGCTGCTCACGTTTCCTGGCGTTCATAGTCATATTGTTTTTACGAGCTTTCGCCTCTCTCATTTCAGTCTCAATTATGTTTGTCTTTTTGGCTTCGACTATGTACTTGGCCTTCTTTTTCAACGCTGTTATATTTTTGGTATTATTACCGACATTACCTTCAAGTCTGTCTTTTTGTTCTTTCGTCAAGTTGAGAGTGTTAAGATAGACACGCAATTCAGTCTTGAGTCGTCCACGTGTAGATTGTTTGTTCTTCAAAGCACGTTCTGCAACTTGTATTTTTCGCTTGAGCGCATCAATATTTGTTGTAGGTGTGACACTGTCTATGAACGTTCTCTTCATACCAGCGGTGATTTGTATATCATTCGCAAAGTTTCTGATATTGGAACGTTTTTTCTCGAGTGCTTCGGCGTTTATTTCGATTTTTATTTTTTCAGCTTGTTTTCTCAATGTCTGTGCCTTATTAAGAGTAAGACTGTTATTAATTTTTTGTAAAATGGGTGTATTTTTGTTACCGAGTTGTAAAGAAACTATATATTCCCTTGTATCTTTCTGAAGATTTTCCTGACTTCTCGCCTTGGCATCAATTTGTTTTGCCCGTGTTATGAGAGTATTAACGCGGTTAGGGTTATTCCTGAACGCTTTAAGAATATTAGTCTTGACAGCGTTTGTTAATATGAGTGACTTCATAGTTTCCACCAATTTTTCACGGTTTCTTTGCTTTTTGAGATCTGTTGCGTTCAATCGGGATATAGTTAAGGTTTTATCCTTTGTTCCGTCAAATGTGGTTAAAATCTTTTTGGTATTTGTTTCGGAAAGCTGTAACGTATTCATATGTTTTACCAATTGACTGCGTTCGTTCGCTCTTTTTTCGTCATTTCTCTTCTTCTTGATATTTCGAGCCTTTGTTTCAAATAGTATGACACTGCCGGGTGTGGTATTGAAATTTTTAAGTATGGCAATTTTATCCGCGTTACTTAGGTTAAGTGGTTGAAGTATCTTTTCAATCTTATTCCTATCAGATGCGATTTTATCTTTTATTCGTTTGTCTTTTAATTGTGTGGCTTTAGTCTTCATGATATTCAGAGTTTTTACTTCATCAAAGTCTTTTAGAATAGATTTTCTATCTTCAACGTTCATGTTAAGTTCTTTATCCAAAAATGTATACAGACTCGCCCTCTCAGTCTTATATTTTTCATCTACTCGTTTATTTTTTAATTCGGTAACACGTTTTAACATCTTATTGATGGGTATATTTTGACTCATAAACTTTTGTAAAATCATATTTTGATTTTCAGTAGTCATGGGTTTTATAGCTTCTTGTAGTTTTATCATGTCCATACTTTTCTTTCTGGTAATGGCGTCGACGAGTCTATTCCGAATCTGTTCGGCTTGATTTACAGTTGTAATTTTTCCGAGGTTAAGATTGAACTTCAACTGACTCTTGAGAGTTATATTTGAAATTTCCTTCCTTATAATATCGACATATCCACGTGTGATGTCCTTATCCATCCGTTTAACATCATCCACATTTTTGATGTTTTTGATTCGTTTATTTCGTACTTCATCCACGGGTAAGGCCTTTGTGCGGTTGAGTAATCTTACCTTTTCATCGTTGAGTGATTTCATAGATTCCGCTTTAGATTGATACTGTTGAACATCATTTGGAAATTTATTATAGGTATCGATAAGTTTTTTTACTCGTTCATTACTCGCGTTGAGACCAAGATTTACTATGTATCGTCTAAATTGAATTTTTTGATTCTTTTTTAGTCTATTGTTAGCCTGTTTCATTTGTTTTTCAGCGTTATTGAGTCGTTGTATGTTTAGCTTATTGGTTGTATTTTTCTGTTCTAGGATGGCTTTATTAGAAACTTCTTTATTGAGTTTAGCTTTTGTCTTAATATTTTTCTGTGCGTTCCTCGTATTACGAATATTCGTAATAACACTTTTCATAGCATTTACATTACCCGCACCTGCGTTGAAATTTTTCATTACTTTTAGTTTGTTAACCCTACTCAGACCCTGTGTATTGATGTAATTTTCTAATTCTTTTCTTTGGGTAGCTCTTGGGTTGTTAATCGTCTTTATATGGGAATTTGTAGCGGATTTTATGAGAGGTTCGAAATTTACAAAATAGGCGTCGAGTGCGAGTGCTATTCTGTTACGATTTTCTTGTTTTAATGTTAGTCTACCCACATAACTAGCGAAATTTTCATCGTTCCGAATTCCCTTTTCAGCTTTACGTATATTTGCAATCCCTTTCGCCTCAGTTAATAATATTGGAGATTCTATGTATGTTTTTATATACTTATTGATTATGTAATCTATATTAGATTGATTTAATTCTAATTTTTTCAAATTAGTGACTAATTTAGGTAAATTTTTATTTCTATATTCTCGATACAGTTTCATATAATACTTGTTTGCGTCTTTCTTGATGACATTCACGGGTTTGTTATACGTCGTGTATTGGTTAGTAAAATACTGGTGATCCTTTGGTTCAATTCCCAACTCTGTGAGATACTCCAATATTTCGTTTATATCTAACTGGTGACCAATCATCGCTTGTTCTTCTATCATAGCGTTTCGTTCGAGCTTCTTTTTCTCAATCATGAAAGCCTTCTCCTTTTGATACGTAGCTTCTTGGTTTTTAGTGATTTGTTCCTGTTCCCTTATCATATTCTCCCGACGACGTCTATTTTCTTTTTCCTTTTCCTTTTTCTCGATTACTTTCATATTCTTAATTTGTGTGTTTATCACAGTTTTCATTCTTTTTGTTAAATTTTTAACATCTTCAGGTGTGTTTATCGTATTTATCTGTGCGAGTAATACCTGATTTGTACCAGTAGATTCCGCTATCTTACGGAGTTTATCCTTTGTGCGTTTTTTTATTACTACTTTGGCGTTATTGAGCTTATTTAAGTCGTTTATGGCTGACAGGTTATTCAAGATGTCTATATTAGCTTGTAATGCAAAATTAGATAGTACCTTTTTATTATTTTGGAGTTTCCTTTTGTACGCATCGGAAAGTTTTTCGTTTGTGACGTTAATATTATTTTTGTTTTTTACTCCCGTAATATTTAATTCATACGAGATTCGTTTAGCTTTCTTAACGAGTTCATTCTTTTTTATTTGGGTATTAGCTTGATTTTTCACGATACCATCTATTTCATTTTTTATGTTTTTAAGGGATGTATTGGTTGTTTTGAATTTACTTATGAACCCAGGTTTATTGATGTTCAAATTTTTAATATATGCGAGTAACTCGTTGAGCTCTTTACCTCGTTTTGTATTTTTTAAATTTTTCTCCACCGTGGCTACGTCTTCGCGGAGTTTGGGTATGTTAACATCATCTAAACGCATACGATTGATAAATACACGCCGTTTACTATCTGGGATGGCACTCTTTCTTACAAAATCGATGAAATTTTCTTTATTTCTCTCCAATATATCAGCAGCTTCCCGTTTTTTAGACTGCGTTTTCTGACTCCCCGCTTCCTCGATTCGTTTTTTTAAAGGAATTAAACGATTTGAAAATCTGAGATTACTTATAGCTCTAGAAAAGTTACTAGATACATTCTTCTCATTAGAAAGTTTTGATAAAGCGATTTTACTCGCTTGTACGACATCAAGTTTAACCACGTTTAAGGACTGAATCGTATTCGCACCAGAAATCATCCCCGCGAATGAATCATAAATTCCCATTTCCCTCGCCAATTTTACAAGTTTATCCTTCTCGTTCGAAAGTTCAGCGAGTCGTTTTTTCTCGCCAGCCTTTTCTATCACATCCTTGAGTGCATCGGCTTTATCGTTCGTATTAACAGCCTTGATGCGTTTCGCAAAGGTGTTAATCACCCCCAACTTTGTAGCGAGTTCCGTTAGTTCTGCACGTTTTCCGGCTATACCCTTCAAGACCTTGACCTTCTTCAATTTTTTCGCCTCTTCGATGAGATTCTTAACTCCAAACTTACCGGTCTTAAATTTCGCTAGTATTTTCAATTGATTTGACTGACTAATACCAAGATCTTTGATGGATTCCCGAAGTATTTTTCTCCGTTTAGAAATGCGTTCAGAAGTTTTCTTCTTCTCAAGCTTTTTAGCGTTCTCGACGAGAGTTCTGATCGTATTTTTTCCCTCGTTAAATTTTTTAAGAAGTTCGACCCTATTAGATTGATTTATCTGTATCTTTCCTAAATTATTCGCGAGTTTGGCTCTTCTCTGACCCAAATCCTTCTTTTTACGAAGTTCGACTATTTTTTTAGCCCTATCATGTAAATCGTCTAGATTTGATTGATCGTCTACTATATTCAGTAGATTATACAGATTATTCTCGCTTAATGGTAAATTCACTATCCGTCGTTCAAGTTCTCGACGCTTTTTATATATTTCTTGGTTACGTCTATTTTTATGTACAGCTAATGCTTCCCTATAAAGGGTCTGAGGATCAATTCTACCCTGTGTTACCCTCTGTTGGTAAGACTGAATTTCTGACTTACTAAGAAACGGTAGTCCTGCCAGCCTTACTTTGAATGTATTCACATCCATTTATATTAAGCTGACAAAAAAGTAAAACCTCTATTAAATAATCTAATTTTTTCTTCATAACTCATACTAAAATCAAACACATCTGTATCACCGACATTAATTTCGACAAGTTCTATAGGTGTATCGTACTGAACACGGTTTGATAACGCCGATCGAACGAGTGTTTCTACAAATTCCTTCGGTGTCTGTATATCTTCTTGGTATACACGATTCATCTTAATTTTTATACATGTGATTTCGTGTGCCTTTTTATCAAAAAATGGCGTCAACGGGTATTCTTCCTTCATACCACCATCTACGTAAGTTTCATTGTTATACTTACCACATGCAAATATGAAAGGTACAGCCATACTCATACATACTGCATCTATAACCTTCATATCTGGATGTGTATCCTTGGAAAAGTATACAGTTTCAGATGTATTCATACAAAACGCTGCTATGTATATTTTCATATCTATATCCGCAAACGTTGGGTCTGAACCACATATTTCTACTAATTTTTTACGAATAGGTCCCATATCAACAAAACCAAATTTGTTAAAAAATGAGCCTATACGTATTTTAACAAAGTTGGGGATATTTGTTGAAAGAGAAGTTTCAAGAATTTCATCAACTGACATCCCCATTGCTAAGAATAACCCTAATATTGCACCAGCAGATGACCCCGAAATTTCATGGACATTCGCAAGTTCAGTCTCTCTAGCTTTTAGAGCACCTATTAGAGAATATATACCCATAGAAGCCGGACCCAATACCAAATACTTCATCTTCCTACTTAATAGAATTGAGGAAATTGGCGCCTCAAAAGCGCGAATACTACCGCGAACACGATCGAATGAACGAGAGCCGCGTTGAGACTGGTCTGGCCAGATCGAAGAACCCCACCCGAACCGGGAGGAAGGGTAAGAAGAAGACCAGGGCTGAGCGCAAGGAACAGAGCGGTGCTCACAATGAGATCGTTCCTGGTGAGAACGAGACCCATAGCTTTGGCGATGAGACTGTATACCAGGAAGAAAACTAGAGCATGGAAGAAAACGGCCATCTGACTGGTTTTTCGGTTCATGAGAGAAACCTTGGAGCCGTCGGTTGTCAGAAGAACACCGGGACTCAGCGCTAAAAAAAGAGCTGCGGGAATAGCGACTTTTTGGGCGACGAGGTTAGGAGGAAGCATTTAATATATACGCATATAATTTTTGGTAAAATCAACAAAATCATTGAATGTTGCACCACGCATCATTTCTTCATAAACACCGTTTTCATTAATCGAGCGCCTGAGATTTTTCCAGATATGGGCGAGTCGTTCCTCGTACCATATCGTCTGTTCCTGATATTCCCATGTGACTCGTGGTAATGCAGAGTCATGTTCTTTGTAACAAAACTCGACAAAATCACAAAATTCACCTGTGTGTTCGATTTTGGCATCATACATGAGAGTTCTGATAATGTTCCACATGTACCATAGTTCATCTGAGTATTCGATTTCCCAGTCTTCAATACTCAGAGGAGTGTCTTCGATATTTTCATCGTCATCGCTTACGTCGGGATCAAATCCGTTAGCAGCTTCGTATACGTATTGGCTCCAAACCATGTTTATTACTTATTTTCATTAGCGAGCTTCTCTTTTATACCAGTTAATGAAAGAGATGTTGTTTCTCGGGTCTTTAAATTGTCTGTTATAGAATTGAATGCTCCCTCAACCTTAGCTTCATCTCCCCCAAAAAACTTAAGAAGACCCTCTTTAATCGCATCTTTATTGATACCAGCCTTTCGTACAGATTTACGAATACTAATTTTACCTTTCCTGAGGTTAATGGTATCAATACCCTGGGTAACCATATGCTTCTTAACCGTCTCCTTGAGACGTTTTTCCTCCTGGTTTAAGACTTTGATATCAGATTTCGCTTCAGAAAGTTGTTTTGTAAGGTCTACGAGCTTAGAAACGCTCGCGGAAAGTTCGTTAGAAACGTCACTCATTGTTATTTATTCACGTATCTAATCTTTAAGCGCACAAACCACGCTGCATGAGATCGGGAACGATGGTGGAGTTGTTCCAGACATAGGGGTCCTTGGGGTTGGGGGGATCCTTACGAATCTGCTGGTTGGCATTGCGGAGAGCACCACCGACAGTCTCGGGGAAGCCTACCTGCTGACGAGGCTCAAGGAAGTTCTGACCCTTAAGGATGTCTTCTGGGGCAAACTGACCAAAATCCTCATCCGAAGCAACCTCGCGGGGAAGGAGAGAGGACGCGAGACCGGTACCCTTGTCCATACCACAACCATTGGCTGGGGCTGGGGCTACGGAGGGGCCGGTGGTGGGGGCTGCACCGAACGCGGAGTATTCGCGCTCAACGATGGCATAACCAGACTTTGAGTTCATTTGGAATAGAATAAAAATGAGAGCAGCTACGGCGAGGAGCATAATCATATTTTGGTTACGACCCTTTTTTAAACCGAACATCTTTTATAGTATATTAACAAATTATTTTTACTGGTCATCGTCATCGACAAATGCGTACCCTTCTGGGTATACATCCAAAATTGGGTCCGCATGAATCTTGACCTGGACAATGTTCCAAGATGAGCCGAAGGCCTTCTTGGCGAACCAAAGACCGGCAAATTCGAGGATGACATTACAACTCTTACCGGGTTGCATCATCTCAAAATCGACCATCTCCTGCTGTGCGTCAAATACCTTAGTGGCCTCAATGCGATCCCCTGTGAACTGACCGTTGGCTACACTGGGGGTGTACGCACCCTTTATGACATTCTCAGAAAGCTTCTTCCCAAACCACATCTCACAATTCTCGTTCGCTGCCATGAGGTTGGCTGCATCTGTATCCTCAATCTTTTTGAGATTGACATCTGAGTCGAGTTCAAACACAACCTCTCCTGACACATCAGCTACCTTGACATTATTGAGTTGAATAAGACATTTTCTCTTATTGTCGTTAAGCGCCTTCACGAAATAGAGTCCGTCCTCACCCTTGGCTGGAGCGTTATAAATCATTTATGTATTTGTTGCGTCTTATTTCTTTAACCCAACAAACGGGATGGCGGCGGACTTATTAAGTACGTTCTTTTCAACCCACATATTTCTCCTGGGTTTATAACCATATAACGTATTTGAAACGTTGAAATTCTTTGGTAAGTTCTTTGAGTTCTTAGGCCTGAAGTTATACTCATTCTTTACGTATGAGTTATTAGTAACGTTCTTCCATTTTAAAGTATTAACATTGAATTGTTTATTACCACTCGATTTTTCATATCCATTTACCTTTGTATTCTTAACAGCGGATTTGAAACCAAAAACCATCTGTTTTGATAATCTCTCATCTGATGGTTTCGTGGTATAGTTTTTGTATTTATTAGGATCTACACGTTTGGCCTGATTCATAGATACACGTGCATTCTTTTTAGTAGCTGCAGGTCCTTTACGGACAATCTTAGAACGCACTTTTTTAAAAACATCTTCCATCGAATCGGTTCCCTTTATTCTTTTATCAAATAATCGAGCTAGTTTAACGAGTCTTTGACGGTCCTTTTCCTTTTTTTCTGGTCTGAGTTTCAGTTTTTGCATGAGATAAATATCTTCTATTAAAAATTCTTTACTCGCGATGTAAACTTTGTTATTCGTCTTTAATTTACCACTATCAAGATTACGATATGTTATACCCTTACGCCTCGATAGAACAACTTCGTAACCAAATTCTTTTGGACGCATGAATGGGATATCGAGAATACCACCTATATTGAAGTCCTCTATTTTACCAGAGTCGGGTGAAAAATAACGAATATTCATGTCGAGAGCGAATAATTCCACATCTATGAAGACGTCACCCTTAGTGGGTTTATTCGCAGAACCCATCTTTTTCTTCTTAATGAGAGTGTAACGACGCGTAACAACAGGTGATGCCTGTTTGAAGCTGATACCCAAAAACTTAAATATTTTGGGGTGTTTCTTTCGCATGAAAATCAACCTTTTCTTGATCCGAGGACCAAGGCGTTTGGCTATCTCTCCTAGTTTGTCCCATAATATAAGCTTCGTAGCTTGAAGTTTACCAAAATATTGTGGATTGACTGACATACGAGGAACAAATTTTGCGTCTATATCACTCGTGACTATACGTTCATTATAATCAACGTATAAATTGAACGCCTCACCCCCACTAACAATGACGTCACCCATATTTTTCATGTGTTCAGAAACCTCTCCCACTGTTTCTATGATTATATCCCGTACACAATCTGTGACAAGAACATACATGAGTTTTTCGAAATCTTTCTTACGGTGTGTAGTGTGTGCACGACTTCTGAATTTACCAAGATCTCTCTGGAGATTTCGGTCATAATACTTTTTCATTTTGGCATCTTTGAAAAGTAAATTTTCATTTAAGAATTTATCGATAGTCGATTTCGGGTAAATATGTTCGTCCATTATTATATCATGATATAATAATATGGTCTGCAGAATCATCGATGAATGTAGATGCTTTGCATACGAAGGTGAAACCAAGCAGTTTTGTGGTAAGCGACGAGGACCACATATTATTCCATGTCAGGAGGACTGTTGTTTTGGTGGATGTCCTGACGATGGTACTAGAATGCCATTTCGAATCATAAAACACCCAGAGGGGAAGGGTGTGGTTGAAAAACTAGATCGCGTTGATGTATCCATTTTTATACTCGCATTAATCGTGGTTCTTCTTGGTCTCCTTTACATAGACTTAAAGGTTAGACGAGTAAGATAGATATAATGTCTCTTGAAACCATTCAAACCGAACTTGCCGCTCTCCGCAACGATGTCAAGAATTTGACTAAGCTCATTCGTAAGATTAAGAACACCCAAGAGGATCCTGATGGTGAGAAGGCTAAGAAGCGTGCCGAAAACAACGGATTCAACCGAAAGCAGGAAATTACACCTAAGTTGCGTGAGTTTCTCGCCCTCCCCGACGGAGAGCTCATCTCCCGCTCAGAGGTTACCAAGTTCATTAACAAGTACATCACTGAGAAGGGTCTTAAGCACCCCGAGAACGGCCGCCAGATTATTCTCGACGATAAGCTTCGGGACCTTCTTGCTCCTCCCGCCGACGTTGTTGTTACTTACCTTAACCTCCAGAAGTACCTTTCTCCTCACTACATTAAGAAGGCTTAAAAAATAAAAACATAAACATAATAAAACATGGTCGTCTTCGTTGATAAAACCCGAATTGAAGAACTTGTTGGTACAAAGATCAAAAATCTTGATTTGTACCAAAAGGCATTTACACATAAATCTGCCATCAAAGAATATGAGCAGTTTACAGAATCTTTTGAAACACTTGAATTTATTGGTGACTCCGTATTAGGGTTTGTTATCACTAAGTTTTTATTTGATCGTTATGAAAGTCGTCAAGAAGGTTTTCTCACTAAAGCTCGTACAAAGCTGGTTCGTGGAGAAACTCTAGCTAAGATTGCTAATACACTCAATTTAAATGAACTTGTGATTATGGATGAAAAGGGTATGCGCAACCAATGGAATAATAATCCAAAAATTCTTGAGGATGTTTTTGAAGCCCTCATTGGTGCTATTTACATGGATATTGGACTCATCCATGCTAAGGAGTTCATTCTTAGGATTTATCAAGACCCTGAGATTGTTGATATGAATTCTATCATGGTTGATGATAACTACAAGGACCATCTCATGCGTCATTGTCAGGTAAATAACTGGCAACTCCCAGAATACCGTGTATGTGCTCATCACGAAGGTTTATTCTACATTGACATCTACATCGACAATATGTTTCGTGCGAGAGGTGCTGCAAAAAGTAAAAAACAAGCTGAACAAAATGCCGCACAAATGTATTTTCAAGTCCTAGATGAGGTTAAAAAATACAATTATAATTAAGTTAACATGCACCCGAATGTTAAAGCAGCGTTAGAACGAGAATATGCGGCCCAAAAATCGGAAGAATGGCTTGCTCTTCGTGGCAAAATGTTAACCGCTTCAGATGCAGCTACAGCCATTGGTGTTAATAAATACGAAACACCTGAAGGACTTCTACTCAAAAAATGCGGTCTCGGTGAAAAGTTTACCGGAAATGCAGCCACTCGTCACGGTGAAAAGTATGAGGATGAGGCACGTATTCTATATGAAGAGCGACATGGAGAAGTCGTCCATGAACTAGGTCTTTGCCCCCACCCAGTTGAAGATTGGTTAGGTGGAAGTCCTGATGGTGTCACCGAATCTGGTAAACTCGTGGAGATTAAATGTCCTCCACAAAGAGCGATCATACCCGGGGAAGTA
>Ga0315316_10000550_pt1 | contig 25088 bp, 20 predicted proteins | sample M160m3416metaG_FD_203702 | JGI IMG/M metagenome (GOLD analysis project Ga0315316, IMG submission 203702) | Ammonia-oxidizing marine archaeal communities from Monterey Bay, California, United States - M1 60m 3416 | ecosystem: Environmental > Aquatic > Marine > Intertidal zone | place: USA... | reverse complement strand
TCTAGCAAGTCATCGTTGTTGACTAGACTCTGATGCAATTTGGCAAATTGTTGTTTGTGTAATTTACAAAGTGCCTGGTGATCTGAGTCTGTCTCATCGCCGGTCGGAAATCCGATGTTTTTGCTCACTACTCTTCGCCAAGTTCCTTTTTTGGTTGTCAATAGCTCGATAATAATTTGCCAATCAGACAAGGCATGACATGTCGAATCGGGTAAGCTATTAAGAGAAAAGAGATTTGGGTAATTAGGTGGTTCATTTTGTTGCAAATTCATCGCAGAAAAATTGACTAACTCTATCAAGTCGTCTGAATAGGGTTTTAATGCCTCCCGGGTTTCATCGATTGATTCGACAATTAGTTCGTTCAAGCAGCCTTGTAGGTAATTCTTTGCTTCGTCACTGTTATTCCCCAGTTCTAAAATATAGGGGAGCCATTGCTCACGACTTTGAAGCAGATCAATTAATAACCTTTCAACTCGAGCAATGTCGTTGTCCAATTGGCTTAACACTCGTTCGACGTCTGAGCTTAATGCTGAATCACTTTCCAATTGTAAAAGGGTATTGGCAATGGCATTTCTAAAACACAATTCAACATCTGTGCTTACATTAGGGTTGCCACCAATTTGACTTAACACCGGCAGTCTGTTTGCCAGATAAAAACAGAAACTGTCAATTGTTTGAATTCTTAACCGTGAAGAATTGTTAAGAAGATGCCATTTGAGTTTTTGGTCACGACTAAGCACAGCTTCAGCGATTCTTAATCTCAGTGCGTCGTAATTGTTTTCCATCGACGTACTGTTGCCAATATTTTCCGCTGCCCACCAAAGGGTGTTGATAATGCGATCTCGCATCTCACTCGCGGCTTTTCGGGTAAAAGTAATAGCAAGAACTTGTTCTGGCTGGTCGCATACGCTCAGCAACCTAAGAAACCTCAATGTGAGTAGGCCTGTTTTCCCAGAGCCAGCGGGTGCTTGGACAATGAAAGACTTTTGAATATCCAAGGCCAGATCACGTTCGAGTTGGTCTGCTGGTGTTATGTTTGTTTTTACTCCCATTAGCTTACCTGGTCGGAGGGATCATCATTAATAGCATTGGTAATTTTGTTTAGCTTATTAGAACTTAGTTCTTGAATTCGGCATAAGGATTGAAGTCCGCAGTAAGCGCAGGTAGTGGTAGGGTCAGCAGGGTTAACATCTGCAACACCTTGATTAAATTCATGGGCAAGATATTCGACCTTTCTCGACCAGGATTTTGTGATCTCATTCCATGACATCTCTGTTCCCTTTTGTGATCCAATTGATCGGACCTGATGTGAGAAATTATCGGACGCAGTGATGCCTGAGTGGCCAATCTTCTCAGCATGTAAATGAGCCACTGATACAGTATCAATAGGAGAAATATCACTTGCAGATGCTACGGAGTGATAAAGAGGGAGTTGCATATCTTTTGGCCTTTCATCCATCCAGCCCTTAGGAGAAACACTGTATTTGCCAGTTTTATAATCAATCAACGCCAATGTTCCGTCGTTAAGCTGGTCTATGCGATCGATTCGAATATTAAGTACAAAGTTGTCAAATTGCTGAGTGAAGGCTTGTTCCCGAGCAAGCACTTGAAATGGCGGTCGATTTCTTTCTACTTGAATGAATTTGCGCAATAGTTTCTTTATTCTGCTTTGTTCGATTGATTGAAATTTTGGAGTCATTATGTCGCGATGATTTAGGCTGAGATATTCGATGGCTTCAACGGCAGCTTGATTGCATAACTCTAAAACTTGATTTTCAGTTTGGTTGATTAATTCATCATGGCTCCCGATCTCTGCAAATAAATATTCTAGGGCGAAGTGAATTGCACTTCCTCTGGCCATTTTACTGAGGCCTGCTTCTAGCCTGGGAGGGGAGTAGGCCTTTAAACGGTTTAGCGCAAATGCTCGGAACGGGCAGGCAGATTGATCACTGAGAACATTGGCACCTCCCTGCAAGCTTTCTTCGGCTTCGAGCCTAGTAGATTCATCAATGATGATGGAGATTGGTAAAGTATTTAACTGTCTTGTTGCCTTGTTGCTCAACTCTTGTAGTTGGAAGGCTTCAGTTTTATGTTCTAAAAAACATTTTATGAACCCACTCGGCCGATAATTTTGGTCGCCATCAGTCGAGTAGTAACTGGCCTGAATAGAGACGCGAGCTGATCTAATGAGTTGATCAAATTGTTTTTTTGCTATTGAGAGTTGTATATCGTTGTGGCTGCCTGGAATGTTTGCCGATTTTTGTAGGTCATAGGGCAAAAAGGGTGAAGGATTGACTGGTTCCGGCCACTGTTGATCGTTTAGCCCTAGAAACCGAATGTAATCAAATTCCAAGCCTATCGCTTCGTTTGCCGTGTAGTAAGAGAGAGCTAGAGAAGAATCAAATGGTTTGCGTTGTTTGTCTTGAGCGCAAAGCAAACGAAGTTTTGCTAGAGCCTTAGAGTAAGTTAGTGGGGCCACTAACTTAGAACTATCTTTAAACTCAGAAAATAACTTCTCCCATTGCTTTAAGAAGCGGCGCTCCTTATTGCTAGAAATTGGCCCAGGCCACCCCAGAACGTCAAATATTGCCTCAAACACTTCGCTCCATACTAATGGAGACGCGAGATTTTTTATTTTTCGAATCTCAGTCCTTACTTTGACTAGTTTTTGGGAGAAGAACGGGCAGCTGTAAGCCTTTTCTTTGTTATTGGCAAGGTAAGAAATATCTCGGCCGCTAATAGTGGAAGAACCCTTTATTTGTAGGTGGGTAACTAGGTTGAAACGGTTCTCAGACTCTTCGTCACTAAAACTCAAATATGGTGATTGCAGTATCCTGCAAATATCTTCTGTATTGTGCTGACCTTGACCTAAACTAAGCAAGAGTAGGCCGTCGTAAATTATAGATGCGTCAAGTAAATTCTCACTCGTCGATGTAGTATTGAAGACTACTTGGTCGTCAATGTTAGCGAACACCCCATTTGAAAAAAAATCGTCGGCCAGTAGTTGTTCTAGTTGCTTTTGTTCTAGCTCTTTATTGCAAGTTATTAATCCAATATGAGCTGAGGGTTTTTTGGCTAATAGGTTTTTAACCCAATTAACACAATGGCGTAATTCCGACTCGGGGCTGCTAAAGTTAATTTTAACTTTAGAGATTTTTTGATTTGATTTCTGCTTGATAGTCAGAACTGATTCTAGTTGTGGTACTACAGAAAAGAAATGCTCGTAAAGCGGTGGCGGGTCGTAAAAATTTACTAATATTGTTTTCTTGGGAAAATAAGTCAGTTTTTCCTGTTCCAGTAATTTTGATAGCTCTTTAGTGCAATCTACTAAACTAATTCGCTGATGTTTCTCGCAATAGTTTTTAAATTGAAGAGCCCACTTATCAAAAACAGCAATATCTTTGATCGCGGAATTTTCTCGGAGTTCATTATTTAAAATGTCTGGATTAAGCCATTGCCTGCTAGTCTGATAACTGCGCGCAACGACCGACGCAGTTTCACCAGGGTTCAAGAGTGGAATATCAGTTAAGCTCGATTCTATGATTTCATGCCAAACGAGGAATTCTTCCACTGCCGATAAAGGCTGTAAATTGGCACAGGGTGCTACACCTAGACGAGCATTCTTGCTCCAACATTCAAGGATAAATATATCGACAGCATATATTTTAGGGGTAGGTGTTACGTTTGTCGTTAAACTATCCAGGTAACCGGCTGTAATAGCATCTTTTATTCTTAAATTAGGGACAAGTATGGTAGCGCCATTGCTGAGATGGGGCAGAATTTGCTCTATGTTTATTCGCTTAATGGCCATTCCGTTATTTTTTATAGTGTTTTATCAATGCGTATCGCCCAATTGAGAAATTCATCTTTGCAACCTCGAAAAACTATGCGATTTGATTTTTTCGCGATCTGGTATTCATACATGGGGTCATAGTAATTTGTTAGTAACTTTTTAATCCAAACCCAATGAATTTCCCTGTCTTTAATGGTTTTCTCCGTTGCAAAGGCTTGATCCATAAGCGCTTTAATTTCAGAGTAATTTTCTTCACCTAGTCGGCGCCGAATTCTGGATAAACTAGTTAAAAAGAGCTCGGAAAAAAGTCTTGAGCCTTGTTCAGGTGAGAAGACTTCAAATTCTCTGTAATTGGAAATTATGTAGTCATCAAGAATTGTGGTGATTCGCGATTCAATCGTTTCTTCGATAAGTGCGATTGGAGACATTTTCATTTCGTAAATTAGCAAAGATGGGACACTGAGCGAGCCTATGGCTTTGCTTTCGTCTTCTAAAAATATTTTGTTGGCTGTTTCAAATCCTATTTCTAATAATTTGCTAGCAATTCGGTTTTCAAAATTTATTTGGTTTGGTTGATCTAGTACCCGACGTCCAAAAGCAGAGCCACGATGATTGGCTTCCCCTTCCAAGTCTATTGAGTGGTATAGCTTATTGAGCAAATGGGTTTTTGCAGAGCCAGTTTTTCCTCCAATGACGAGAAATTTCTTCAGGTTAACAGCTTGCTCAACTGTGTTAAGACTGAATCTTCTAAGAGATTTATAGCCACCCTTAACTATGGGAACTTCAATCCCTTCAGTTGCGAGCCAGCTTTGAACTATTTTGGACCTTAGACCCCCTCGAAAACAATAGAGAAGAGTATTAGGGTGAGCGTTTATAGTGCAACACCACTTTTCCATACGCTCGGTTTTAATTTTGCCGGAAACTAGCTTTTCTCCTAAGAGAATTGCAGCTTGCTGCCCGGATTGTTTGTAACAAATGCCGACGTCTTTTCTTTCCTGATCAGTAAGTAATGGTAAATTTATGGAATTAGGAAAAGCGCCTTTATTGAACTCTGTAGGGGAGCGAACATCCAGAAGGATTTGTTTTCTTTCAGATAGAGCGGTGCTTGCTGCAACTGAGTTAATGTCAGGCATGAAGGAGGACTGATGTTAGCCTGGCATTCGAGGTGATCACTCATCAAGTGTAACACCGGCTATTGCTGCATCTCTAGAACAGATTAACCCATGATCAAATTCCGCTGTATCTATAGCTCTCGATAAGTCATCCTGATTTCAAGCTGGTATTAAATGAGTATAATCTTGTCTTCTGGTACAAGATATTTCTCACAACTAGCATTTTCCGAAGGATAGTTAGATTACAAAGTCAAAGTTGGAACAGGAAGGTCAGCCGTTGATGCCGATAGACCCTTTTAAATTAGTAGCCCGAGTCAAAGATAGGCCCCCCGCTCCTCTACACCTATGGGATCCACCTTTTTGTGGTGACATTGACATGCGCATTGCCAAGGATGGGACTTGGTTCCATGAAGGTAGACCTATTCGCCGTCAAGCCATGGTGAAACTGTTTTCCACTATTTTGATGACTGACGACTCGGATGAGTTCTTTCTCATTACCCCTGCGGAGAAAGTCCGGATCCAAGTTGAAGATTGCCCTTTTGTCGCCAATCAAATGGATATAACTCATCGTGATGGCCAACAGCAGATTGTATTTACTACAAATATGGGAGAGATCTTGGTTGTAGATGCCGATCACCCAATAGTAGTAACGAATACTGATCTGAGCTCTGAGCCACATCCTACAGTGTATGTGCGGAACGGGTTAAAGGCTTTGATCAATCGCCCCGTTTTCTATCGTCTAGTTGAAGTCGCCGTAAATAATGCCAGCAATGAATTGGGAGTTTGGAGTGAAGGCAAATTCTTCAGTCTTGGCAAAGCGGAGTAAGTTAACTCTGCTTTATTCAGACATGAGGATCTTTGCAATAGCGAAATTACTGATAAGGAGTCTAGAGTTAAAGATTAATTTAGATCTTCGCCAGAGCGCTAATTAAGTATTCAATGCATATAGAGAGAGAGCGGAATTTTGCTGTATATCTGAAATGACTTCAGGGTCCAGAATTGACTGATTCTGAACATAAATATTACTTTTAAGAAGTCTCGATGTTGGTATTTGTGGTTTTCACAGAGTTACTTGCCAGCTTGCGTCGACCAGTCCAGCTCGATCCGTTAGAACTGGCCAGTCATTAAGCATCGGACCAGGCAGAAAGAGACAGTAAGTTCCATAGCTGATGTTTTCATAATTTCACTTCATTCTTCGATTATGGATAATAACTCTGGGGTTTATATTGCCCTAAAGCCCGATTATTTTATGGTGTCTGTGATTGGCAGAATGGATTGGTTCGATTTGACCTAACCCTCTAAAAGCGGCATTATTAGCCCCCTTTTTTTTGGCCCGACAATGGAATAATGTCTAGCCTACCTAACAACCTATCTTTCGTTATTATTTGTGCGGGGAATCCATGAAGATTCTTGTTGGTGTTAAGCGCGTTGTAGACGCGAATGTGAAAGTCAGAGTTAAATCTGATGGTACAGGAATGGATCTTGGTAACGCGAAAATGGCAATAAATCCGTTCTGTGAAATCGCTGTGGAAGAAGCTATTCGCATGAAGGAAGCAGGTGTTGCCGATGAGATCATTGCTGTTTCAGTAGGTCCTCAGGTATGTCAGGAGCAAATTCGTACAGCACTAGCTTTAGGTTCAGATCGAGGAATTTTAGTTGAGACTGAGGACCAAGCAGAACCGCTGACAGTTGCTAAGATATTCAAGGCGATTATTGAGAAGGAAGAAATTGACCTGGTAATACTGGGTAAACTTTCAATTGATACGGATAACAATCAAGTAGGCCAAATGCTAGCCGCTCTATGCAATTACCCTCAGGGAACTTTCGCCTGCAGTGCGGAAATAAAAGAAGGGAAAATTGAAGTTAGTCGTGAGATTGATGGTGGTGAGCAGACTGTATTGCTAGATCTGCCGGCCATAGTCACTGCAGACTTAAGACTCAATGAACCGCGCTACGCATCGCTTCCGAATATTATGAAAGCAAAGAAAAAGCCTATCGATATCATCCAGCCTCGTGATTTAGGTGTCGATATTAGTTCGAATCTCAAAACCTTGGGAATTGAAACTCCAGCTGAGCGTTCCGCTGGCGTAAAAGTGGAGTCAGTTTCAGAGCTGGTCGACAAGCTTCGTAACGAAGCGAAGGTAATTTAAGGACAGGAATACCCCATGGCAATTTTAGTAGTTGCAGAGCACGATAATAGTTCACTCAAGTCAGGTACCTTAAATGCGGTATCTGCAGCTCAACAGATAGGTGGCGACGTTAACGTATTGGTAGCCGGGAGTAACTCTAGGGCAGTTGCAGTATCTGCATCTCAGTTAACCGGAGTTGTAAAAGTAATTCATGCAGACAATGCTTGCTACGAACATCAACTCGCCGAAAGCGTTGCGCCACTAGTAGCAGAGTTTGGGAAGAACCATACCCATGTGTTAGCTGCTGCGACTACTACTGGGAAAAATTTACTGCCCAGAGTAGCGGCGCTTTTAGACGTTGCACAGATCTCTGACATTGTGGAAGTAAAATCTGAAGATACTTTTGTCAGGCCTATTTATGCGGGTAATGCCTTAGCAACTGTGCAGTCTTCGGACTCGATAAAAGTTCTAACTGTCAGAACTACGGCATTTGCGGATGCGATAACCGGTGGCGAAGCGATGATCGAAGATACTGATTTCGGAGTAGAACAGAGTTCCACGAAATTTTTGGGTGAAATCCTCTCCGTTTCTGCGCGGCCTGAGCTCACTTCGGCATCGATAATTATTTCAGGCGGGAGAGGGATGCAAGATGGTGAAAACTTTGTCTTGCTAGAAAAAGTAGCTGACAAGCTTGGGGCAGCTATTGGTGCTTCTCGCGCTGCTGTAGACGCAGGCTTCGTACCCAATGATTATCAGGTTGGGCAAACAGGTAAAATTGTAGCGCCAGATCTGTATGTTGCAGTGGGAATTTCAGGAGCGATCCAACACTTAGCCGGAATGAAAGATAGTAAAGTTATAGCAGCTATTAACAAGGATGAAGAAGCTCCGATTTTTCAGATTGCTGATTATGGTTTAGTGGCTGATTTATTTAAGGCATTGCCGGAATTAGAAGAATTACTTACCGATTAAAAAGTAGCTGATAAAAAGCCCGAATAAACGGGCTTTTTATTACGTCATTCTTCTGAGTGTTGTTTTTGACGCTTACGAACCTCTCTAGGATCGTTGGGTGCGCGACCGCTACTAGGTGGCCCAACTTGAGCTTGTTTTTTGGTTACTTCCTTTGCTGCGCCGGCGTCGAGTTCAACCGAATCAGTGGGATCTAATGCAACATTCACGTCAGTTCCAGAACCTTCTTCCTGGATGGCTTCGGATTTGGTTTCCGGAATCATAGTTGATTGTTGGGATTCATCAGAATCACTTGAGCGGCCTGACATTGCATTTTCACTGGCAATAGTTTTGTCTACTTTTTCGGATGTTGTATCTTCTGTTTGGGCTACTTTAGTAGGAATTAAAGAAAGATCTTCTATATTGGAAGCCTCGTTAGTGTCACCTGGTGATGTTGCTGCCGGAGCATCGCTGCGAGATGAAACATCCTCTCGAACATTTACTGGAGTTGAACCGACTGTATCCTTTTGATTACCGGAGATTTCTCCGCCCGCAGAGAGTATCTGAGCTGCTGTTTTGGTTTCAGTTGAAACGCTATCAACAATTCTAGGTGATGTATCATGCGCGCTAAATTCAATAGGGCTGCCAGCTCCACTTGACGGGTTCTGCTGAAGTGATTTCTGGCTGGTCTCTGTGATCATTGATATCGAGTCTTCGTTTGCTGCTTTGTTCTCTATTGCTGTTTCAGTACTAGCTGGAGCTGCGGCTTTGGCTGTATTTGACATTTGCTGCCTAGGTTTATTCGAAGACTTTCTAGAGTCGTGGTTTTCTGATTTTCTAGATTTGTTTTCTTGTGGTGCCTGAGCCGTTGACTGGTTTGCAGCAGAATCATTTTCTAGATTCTTATTTCCGTTGATCTCGGTTTGATTCTCAGGACGGGCTCCACGCCTTCGCTGGTTTGTATTTTTGGACCGCTTACTTGGCGGACGACGCTGCGCTTTGTCACCAGAACTGTCTTGATTATTGTTGCTGCCGTCCGTGTTTTGGGGCCGTCCAACGTTACTTCTGGACTTTTGTGCAGAGTCATTGGTTTTATTATGATTTTGTTTGCGACGTTGTTGATTGCCCTGTTTGTTCTGGTTGTCGCGGTCTTCCCTTTGTCCATTTCGCGATTGATTGCCTCGTGTTTGCTGGCCTCTTTGGTTCCGGTTATTTTGTCGATTTCTATTGCGATTTTGTTGTTGTCGATTTCGACCTTGAGGTTTTGCTTTCTTCTTGGCGCCGCCACCAAACAAGGTCGCCAAAATTGTAGCAATTAAGCCTTTTTTGGGTGGAGGTGGTCTTTGCGCGGACCCGCCGCTAACCGACGGTTTTTCCACAGCCGCTATTTCGACTGATGGTTTTAAGTTAGGGGCTGGTTCGGGTACTGCAGTTACTTCGACATCATAAGTCTCGGCCTGCTGATTTAGCCCAGTTATCTCATAGTGGGGCGTTTCCATAGTGGTACTAGGGACAATAACGATGCGAGTTTTGCTTTGTTGCTCTATTTCGGAAACAGTGAAACGCTTTTCGTTAAGTAGATATGACGAGACGACTAATGGAACAGTAGCTTTTACTTCCAGACTTTTTTGCTTATTCGCTTCTTCTTGAAGGATTCGCAGTATTGATAAGGACAGAGACTCTACATCCCTAATAGTGCCTTGACCACTGCAACGAGGGCATACAATGGCGCTTGTTTCGCCCAGTGATGGGCGCAGTCGTTGGCGGGACATTTCCAAAAGACCGAAACGAGAAATTCTTCCAACTTGAACTCGAGCTCGATCAGGTTCAAGGGCGTCTCGCATGCGATTCTCAACTTCACGTTGATTACGATTTGATAGCATGTCAATGAAGTCAATAACTACTAAGCCGCCCATATCACGGAGCCTAAGTTGGCGAGCAATTTCATCTGCAGCCTCCAGATTGGTACTTAGCGCTGTTTCTTCAATATCGGAACCCCGGGTTGCACGCGATGAGTTGATGTCAATAGAAATGAGGGCTTCTGTTGGGTCAATTACTACAGATCCACCAGAAGGGAGCTTTACCTCTCTCTCAAAAGCGCTTTCAATCTGATTTTCGATTTGATAGCGGTTAAACAAAGGTAATTTCTCTGTATAGAGTTTGATACGATTTTCGTACTGGGGCATTACTTGATTTATAAATGAAATTGCCTCTTTGTAAGAGTCATCAGTGTCAAAAAGTACCTCACCGATATCTTTGCGAAGGTAATCACGAATCATTCGGATTATTACGTTGCTTTCTTGAAAGATTAAGAAGGGGCTTGGTTTTTCTCCGGAAGCTTCTGCGATTGATTGCCAAAGAGCTAACAAGTAGTCTAAATCCCATTGCAATTCTTCTTGGTCTTTGCCAACACCGGCGGTGCGGACAATTAGGCCCATGCCATCCGGGATAGTTAGGTTGCGCAAAGCTTCTCTTATTTCGGAGCGATCATCACCCTCAATTCGACGGGATATTCCTCCCGATTTAGGGTTGTTCGGCATTAATACCAGGTAGCGTCCCGCGAGGCTGATATAGGTAGTTAGCGCCGCACCTTTGTTGCCACGCTCTTCTTTTTCAACTTGGACTATAACTTCAGTGCCTTCTGGGAGGAGCTCTTTGATATTACTCCGGTCTCCGCTTCCCTTAACATCTCGGGCATAGTATTGCCGAGATATTTCTTTTAGAGGAAGGAATCCATGTCGCTCAGCTCCAAAGTTGACAAATGCAGCCTCTAGACTAGGCTCAACACGAGTCACTTTGCCTTTGTAGATGTTCGCCTTTTTTTGGATTCGCGTACGGTTTTCGATGTCTAAATCGTAAAGCCTTTGCCCGTCGACGAGGGCGACACGCAGCTCTTCTTCTTGCGTCGCATTAATTAGCATTCTTTTCATAATTAGTTCACATTCCGTATAAATTACAGAGAGTAAACTTAGGAGGGAAATTCAACCTAACGCAGACAGATATTCGCTCTTTTAGCTACTTACAAAGTGCATGAAGAGGTATTCGTACTATCAACCCAAAAACTTGGGACTATGACAACAAGTGTAGACTATGTTTGATTGTGCAAACTCAGTGTTAACAGTACCTATAAAGGTGTTGTATCTACCATATAACTTGCTGTTTTAATTAAATAAAGCCCATTATTTTTGATCTTGCTTCAGGCCCCGCTATACGCTTTTTAGGTTATAGCCGGGGTTTCAAATTTGAATTCCTAAGTTCTCTCTTATTAAAGTCTTTTCGAAAGACTTATTTTTGGTCATGCTCAAGGCATGAATAGTAAATATTTAGTTATTTTGGTGGTGCTGGGCACTTTCCGCTAGCTATTTTAGCCAGTCTTAAGAAGATTCGAGCCCACCAATAATCATATATCGGCTGCTTGCCTCATTTCCAGATGAGCGCTTTATTTGGCGGGGATCGGAAAATGGTTCAACATCGCTAGCTGTATGTTCAGAACTGCAGGAGCGATAAGCACAGCTCTTACCCTAATTAGGGGTAAGATGTGTTCGTAATATAACAGTTCAATCCGAGTATAACAACTTATAGGACAGATTCTTTATTCAGAATTTCCCGTAAAAACAATGGCATGCGGAAATGATTGAATATCCCTCTCAAAGTGAGGATTGAAAGGAAATCGATTGCTTGATTATGAAAATAGCATATGGTTAAAATACTGGCCTACGTGGCTTTGTCAATACGCAGACACATAGATCTATAGCCATAACAAGAATGATTTAGGGCAGGTAACTAAAACTAGTATTAAAAACGATTTTTGGTGATGGAATTCCTATCGCCAAGCCCGATTTCCGCTTTAAATTTTGCGGAGGGCACTGATTTTTTAAGGTGGTGGACAAAATAATGACAATTTATTCTTATTGCCGAACATCCGAGCTTGAAGCGACGTTCGAACAAGATCAACTTGAAGCAATCTTAGAGCCAGAATTACTTGCCATTCAAACATATTGTTTAACTAAGCGTTGGTTTATGACAGAGACCCTGAGGGATTCAGATTGCAGTTGGGGCCTTGAGTTCAAAAAGCGAGAAAATGGCAAGAGGCTAATGGGAATGCTGCAGTCAGGAGACGTTATACTTTGTAGCAAGCTAGAGAGAATAGTCAGCTCAAGCCAGGAAGCTGTAAAATTATTTAGTATTCTGAGAGAAAAGCAGGTTCAGCTGCATGTAGTTGAACTAGGCGGAGATATTACTGATTTAGAATTCAATGTTAATTTTGCAAAAACTGCGATTTTGTTTTCTTCATTGGAAAAACGTAAATCAGCAGAACGTATCAAGAGCGTTAAGCAGCGGCAGCGCAAGCAGGGAAGATATCTTGGAGGTAGTCGCCCATTTGGTTTCATGATTCATGAGAATGGGCGGCTAATTGAGAACCCATCTGAACAACGTGTCTTGCGAAAAATTATGGATTTGAAAAAGGAAGGCAAGTCTTTGCGCGTAATCTCTAGTGAAGTGTCTACTCCTGTAACGCCGATCAGCTTTAAGACGGTACAGCGGCTATTGCAGCGCCACGCCGATCAATTTTAAAGTTGCTGGTTTAATGCCCTTGATTGGAGTCTAGGGAAAAGACAGGCTGTTCGTTGCCTTTTATTAAAACAAGCTGCAAACTGCTCTGAATGTTTAAACCTTACTCTGTGTTTATCGGCCTTCGATATTCTTTAACGAAAAAATACAATTTTCTCCTTTCGTTTGTCTCCTTAATCTCTATGCTCGGAGTAAGCCTTGGTGTCCTTATTCTGATTGTTGCGCTTTCAATCATTAATGGATCGATTGATACGATGCGTGGTGAATCTCTTAAGTCTGTCCCCCATGTTACGGTCGCGAGTGTGAACATGCTTGATGACTGGGAGGGACATGTGGCTCGCATCGTGCGCTCGCCGGATATATTAGCGGCTGCTCCATTTGTAGAGGGTGAGGCAGTGATACGGTATCAAGGGGAGAATCAGTTTATTCGACTGAGGGGTGTCGAGCCAGAATTAGAGGCAGACGTTGTTGAAAATAGTACCGCGAGATACCGGGAGCTACTTGAAGTTTTATATCAGACGGAAAATGGCATTGTTCTAGGTACTCAGTTAGCAGGTTCTTTAGGGATTTACAGCAGTGAAGAAATTAGTATCACAAGTCTAGGCAGTTTATTGCAGAGGTCTTTAGATGAGACTCAGTCATTTAAAGTGGTCGGCTTTGCAGATTTTGGTATTTATGGCAACAACAGCATTGCTTTAGTAAATCTGCATCCGGCACAAGAATTATTTGCAAATAATCCCGCCATTGAAGTCCAGCTTCGATTGAAAGTAAACGATGTTTTTCGAGCACAACAAATAGCTCAATCGGTATTTGCTGAGAGTGAGCTCGATTCAATAGTCCCGTGGAACGAAGCCCAAGCAAATTTATTTAATGCTTTAAATATGGAGAAGGTCTTAACCGGTTTCATGTTATTGATGATCGTTATTGTTGGTGCTGTAAATATTATTTCGACTCTGGTTATGGTGGTCTCAGATAAGAGTGCAGATATTGCAATTTTGCGAACTATGGGGGCAACTCGAGCAAGTGTTATGAAAATATTCATGCTACAAGGTATGGTGGCAGGAGTTTTTGGCACAATCGTAGGGGCTATATTGGGCTTACTATTAGCAGCCTATATTACTGATTTGAGTCTGTTGGTTGAGCGTTTAATAAATTTTATTTTCAGTGATGCGGATATTTATTTGATCTCTCATCTTCAAACTAAAACTAACTTTTCAGAAGTTGCCTTAGTCTGTGTTGCGGCTTTGGGAGTTACTTTTTTTGCTACCCTATATCCTGCTTATAGAGCCAGCAAAATACAGCCTGCAGAAGTGTTACGTTATGAGTAGAGAGCAGAACAAATCAGGAAGCTTTCAGGATGAATGAAGAGCAAGTAGTTCTTAGCTGTAATCATTTGCAAAAAACATATTCTCAAGGTCCTCAGGTTGTTGAAGTGTTAAAAAGCATTAATCTGCAGATCTTGCCTGGTGATCAAGCGGCCATTGTCGGTAGTTCGGGCTCCGGTAAAACAACACTGTTGAATCTTCTGGGTGGTTTAGATCTTCCTACGGGAGGTGCAGTGTACGTGGGAGGGAAAAGCCTTGCAGAAGTGAATGAAACCGAACGCGGTTATTTACGTAATAAGTATCTAGGGTTTGTTTATCAATTTCACCATTTGTTAGGGGAATTTTCGGCTCTTGAAAATGTTTGCATGCCTATGTTAATTGGCGGCCTTAGTGTCGAAGCCGCAACAGAGAAGGGCGCCGGAATGCTGGCAAGAGTTGGCCTAGGCAGTCGAGAAGAGCATAAACCTAGCGAGCTTTCTGGTGGAGAGCGGCAGCGGGTTGCAATTGCAAGAGCCTTGGTTACACAACCCCAGTGTGTGTTATTGGATGAGCCTACTGGGAACCTTGATCGCCAAACCGCGGAAGAAATCAAGGAGTTAATGTTAGAGCTAAATCAAGAGCTGAACACTAGTTTTATTGTAGTAACTCATGATGAAGTTATGGCCAATTCTATGAAGAGGAAACTTGTATTAGAAGATGGGCAATTACATGAATGAGAGCTCGGTTTCTATTCCTAGATATATTGCGTTGCGATATGTGAGTGTCGGGAAACATTCACATCTCGTCTCGTTCATGTCGGTAATATGTATTGCCGGTTTATCTTTAGGTATAGCGATTTTAATTACTGTGCTTTCGGTGATGAACGGTTTTGATATTGAGATGCGAGAAAATATACTTGGAATCGTTCCGCACGTTACGGTTTCTTCTGACGAAAATCTAAGTAGTGAACAGTGGAAAAATATTTCTCAAATTATCCATGAATCGTCGACAGTTATTTCCTCTGTGCCTGTGATAGAGGTTGCTGGAGTGATAGCGACAGAGCAGAGTAGTAAAGGTGTTTTAGTAAATGGCATTAACGCTGAGCTGGAGTCATCGGTTTCCGCAATCAGAAGGTTCATGAATAGTGGCAGTTTGTCAGCCCTTGAGAAAGAGCGTTGGGGAATCATAATAGGACAAACATTGGCTGAAAGGTTAGATGTGAGCCTTAATGATCGAATAGATCTTTATTCGCCATCAATTACATTAAACCCACTTACTCCTCTTGCAAATTTTAGGAAGTTTGAAGTAGTGGGTATTTTTCGTGTTGGCGCGCAGGAATTAGACAATGAGTTAGTGATGATAAACATTGATGCCGCCAGGGCTTTGTTCCGATTAAGAACTCCCTATAACGGTTTACGTATCCGGACTTCGGATGTATTGCAAGCAGATACAACCCGATCCCAGTTGGCTGCTGAATTGCCAGGAACAGTAAGGACCTCAAGTTGGACAGCACAGTTTGGCGCTATCTATGAGAATATTCGATTTTCCCGCAGTATTATTAGTTTTATGTTGTGGCTACTTATCGGGGTGGCGGCTTTCAATTTAATTGTTAGCCTAATTATGATTGTTCGGGACAAAACTGGCGACATTGCGATACTCCGGACTTTAGGGGCGAGCCCAAAACTTATAAATCGAGTATTTATGTGGCAAGGTTGTCTTATTGGTGCCATAGGAATAGCAATTGGAGTGGTGCTAGGAATAATTGGCTCGCTACAAATTACTAATATCGCAGAATTTATTGAGCGCAGATTGTCGATACAATTATTAAATGCAGAAGTCTATCCAATAGATTTTCTACCTTCACAGCTCAGCGCTATCGATGTGTTTTTGGTTACCGTGGGTGTTTTTTCTCTTTCGCTCCTAGCAACTATTTATCCGGCTCGACGAGCTGCAGCGATTCAACCAGCTGAAGCTTTGCGCATAGAGTAATCCTATCCGAATTTGGGATTCCTAGATCTCTAAGTAATACGAGGATATGGTAATCTATCGGGCTGATCGGAGGGAGATTTTAAGTGGTAGAGATAGTTAGAGCAGGGGGATGGTTAATGCAGCCTATACTGCTCTGTTCGATATTGGCTATCGCCATCGTCATAGAAAGATTTTGGACGCTTAGCGCGGCACGTATTTCTCCGAAATACGTGTTGGCTCAGGTTTGGACTTGGCTAAAGAATAATCAACTTGACTCGGTGAAATTGACTGAATTACGCTTATCTTCACCTCTTGGTCAGATACTTGCCGCCGGCTTGTTGAGCTCCAAGTATGGTCGTGCAGCAATGATCGACTCTATTGAGCAGGCCGCCGCCCAGGTTGTGCATGACATGGAACGATATTTAAATACACTTGGGACCATAGCGGCCATTACGCCCCTTCTTGGTTTATTAGGAACCGTAGTTGGCATGATTCGTGTATTCAGCGAAATCATGCTGCAAGGAACTGGAAATGCAAATGCCTTGGCCGGCGGAATATCTGAAGCCTTGATAACAACTGCTGCTGGATTGACGGTGGCAATACCGACTTATATGTTCTACCGTTATTTTTCTCGCAAAGTGGAATCTTTGGTGCTCAGCCTGGAGCAGGAATCGATGAAGCTTGTTGATGCCATTCATAGTGATAGGCGGGTTGAAGTAAAACAATAAATGAAATTTAAGCGTACATTAAGAGAAGAGTTGTCTATCAATATAACTCCACTTATTGATGTTGTTTTTTTGCTATTAATTTTTTTTATGTTGACAACGACGTTTAGCAGAGAAACTCGTCTTTTGATAAATTTGCCTGAAGCAAACGCTGATATTGCAGAAAACCAGTCGCCTCAAATTGAAATAACAGTAGCTCGCGAGGGTGGCTACACTATTAATGGTAGGGCTCTGATTAACAGCAGACTAGAAACGTTGATGCGGGGATTAGAGTTAGAATCTGGCGGTGATCTTAATGTCCCGATCATTCTGATTGCGGATGCGGAAGCTACTCATCAATCAGTAGTGACCGCCATGGATGCAATTAGCCAATCTGGATTCACAAGAATGAACATAGCAACTCAGCACTCTGAGGGCCTTGAACGAACTACAGTGGATCCAACAAGCTTCTAATGGGCAAGCAAAAACTTAATCATCATAAATACAATGGCTGGCAGCTTTATGGCAGGTTATTTGCCTACGTCAAGGTTTATCAACTGGCGTTGATTGGCAGTATTTTCGGATATATTGTGTTTGCTGCAACGTCGCCGCTTACAGCTTGGTGGCTTGGGATGACTGTCGACGCAATCAATGCTGAGAACTATGAAGAACTGCGAATTATTAGCCCAATACTGTGCGTTTTAATAGTTATAGTTAGAGGAGCGGGTGGGTTTCTAGGTAGTTATTCTTTGGCGACGGTCGCAAATAATGTAATTCATAAATTGCGCTGTGAATTGATAGATCACTTGATCACTTTGCCTTCATCCTATTTCGACAAAGTAACATCAGGTAAGCTTGTGTCGAAATTCACTTACGATGTAACTCAAATTACTGGCGCCGCATCAAATGCCTTTGCTGTTATCGTTCGAGAGGGGTTCACGATAATTGGTTTATTGGTTTATCTAATGATAGTGGATCTGCAATTAAGCTTAACTTTTTTAATTATCGCGCCGTTCGTTGCGCTAATTGTGAATTTGGCCTCTAAGCGATTTCGGCGCTATAGCACGCAGATGCAAGACTCGATGGGAGAGGTGACTCAGATTACCAGCGAATCAATAAAAGGTCATCGCGTTATCCGAACTTTTAATGCAGAAGATTTCGTAGGTGATCGACTATTAGAGGCAAGCGAAAAAAATCGACGGCAGAATATGAAAATGGCTTTGACTAGAAGTGCCAGTACTCCTTTGGTGCAGCTTATCGTCAGTATGGCGCTGGCTTTGCTTGTTTGGTTGGCGATGTCTCCGGAATTCTTTGCAGATAAAACGCCAGGTGACTTTGTTGCTTTTCTTGGTGCCGCAAGTTTGCTAGCTAAGCCCATTCGTCAGCTAACGCAAATTAATTCAGTTATACAAAGAGGACTCTCTGCGTCTTATAGTATTTTTACTCTGCTAGACGAAAAGCCCGAGACCAATGACGGTGACTTTCAAATTGAACGGGCAAAAGGCGATATCAAGTTTAGTAATGTAAGTTTTAACTATAATGAGTCCTCTCGCGCACTTAACGAAGTAAGTTTTAATTCTATAGCTGGCCAGACAATCGCATTAGTTGGCAAGTCGGGTAGTGGTAAATCTAGCCTGGTAAGTTTAATTCCGCGGTTCTATGACACTAATTCCGGCGTTATTTCTCTAGACGGAATTCCTATTGAGGAGTACAAGTTATCGAATTTGCGAGATCAGATATCTTTGGTGACTCAACAAGTGGTGCTTTTCAATGGCTCAGTTGCAGAGAATATCGCTTATGGGGAAAAGGAACTGGATTTTCAAAAAATTGAAGCGGCGGCAGAAAATGCCCATGCAATGGAATTCATCAAGAATCTGCCAGATGGGCTCAATACTCAAGTAGGCGATGACGCAAGTTCGCTTTCGGGCGGCCAGAGGCAACGAATAGCGATAGCTCGAGCATTACTAAAAGACGCACCAATTTTGATATTTGACGAAGCGACGTCAGCCCTGGATTCGGAATCGGAACAACATATTCAAGATGCATTGCAAACCTTGATAAAGGGACGCACAACTTTTGTGATTGCGCATAGATTATCTACTATTGAAAATGCAGATTTAATATTGGTTATGGATCAAGGAAGAATTGTGGAATCAGGAATTCACGATCAGTTGCTTAATCAAGCCGGGCATTATGCCAGATTGCACAAGATTCAGTTTTCGGAGAACGATACGGCAACGGGCGAATGAATTTTCTAGAGAGAGCTTGGTACAAAAAAGCGGGGTGGTTAATTCTCTTATGGCCAATAGCCTTTATTTTTCAAGGCTTAACGAAATTACGTCGCATCTTTCAACAAGAAAACTCTCCTCCTACAAAACATAACGTCCCGGTTGTCGTGATAGGTAACATATCTGTCGGTGGAACTGGAAAAACTCCATTACTCATCGCAATCGCGCAGCAACTGCAAGCTGCGGGCTTGCGTCCGGGTATTATCAGTCGTGGCTTCGGGGGCGAAGGCGCTGACTATCCAATGCAAGTTAATGGTAACGACAACCCCGCAATAGCGGGTGATGAACCAGTGCTCATTGCTCGCAAAACTAACTGTCCGGTGGTGATAGACCCTGACCGAAGATCGGCTCTTGATTACCTATTAGATTCAAACAAAGTAGACGTTGTGCTAAGCGATGATGGCCTGCAGCATTATAAGCTTTTTAGAAATATTGAAGTTATTGTAGTGGATGGTCAGCGCCAATTTGGCAACGGGATGTGTTTTCCCGCGGGCCCCTTAAGGGAGCCTATTAAGCGTCTGCAGGAGGCAGATTTTATCGTGGTAAATGTTACAGGGCTGACTAGTGCGCCGATGGTTAGCTCATCGGCATCAATGACTATGGAGCCTAAAGGTTTAGTCAATATGGTAACCGGAGAGAAGCGTCCTTTTGATGGGGCGCCATTTAACATGGGAAATAAGGTTCAGGCAGTTTCAGGTATTGGTAATCCAAAAAGATTTTATAACTTATTAGATAAATTGCCGTATCGAATAATTCCACTGGAATTCCCAGATCATCATCAGTTTGTGGAAAGTGATTTTCAGTCTGGTATATTTGATGAGCATCAACCAATAGTTATGACAGAAAAAGATGCTATTAAGTGTGAAAAATTTGCAAAGAGTAATTTCTGGTATTTGCAAACTCAAGTCAAGCTTCAGGGTTCATTCTTTGAGGAGTTTGCAAATAAAATAAAAACATTTACTAATACAAACTAATAAAAATAATTGAGCCTCATCATGCTGGATAAGAAACTATTAAGTATTTTGGTCTGTCCTTTATGTAAAGGAAATTTGATCTATAATAAAAGTTCTCAAGAATTGATTTGCTTAGGAGATGCGTTAGCGTATCCGATTAAAGACGATGTTCCGGTAATGCTTAGTAATGAGGCAAGACAAATTTCTTTGGAAGAGCGAGAAAAATACTAGTGAGCTTTACGGTAATAATTCCAGCACGCTATTCAGCGCAACGACTCCCAGGTAAGCCATTATTAGATATTAATGGCAAGCCCATGCTGCAACATACTTATGAGCGCGCTTGCTCTAGTGAAGCTAAAAATGTCTACATTGCAACTGATGATGATCGTATTAGACGCAGTGCAGAAAACTTTGGTGCGAAAGTATTTATGACCTTACATACTCACCGTTCGGGCACAGATCGAATTCAAGAAGTTTCCCAGCGGCTTCGGTTAGAGGATGATGAAATTGTTGTAAATGTTCAAGCAGATGAGCCCCTTATTCCGTCAGTCGCTATCAATCAAGTTGCAAAAAATTTGTTAAATAGTGAAGATGTGGGAATTGCGACATTGTGTGAAATAATTTCTTCTCAAGAAGAGATAGAAGATTGCAACGCTGTAAAAGTCGTAATGGATGAACGAGGCCATGCCTTGTATTTTAGTCGTGCAACCATCCCTTACCAGGCAAGCGCTTCTGCAAAAAACTCTTTTCGGCATATTGGTATCTATGCTTATCGAGTGAAGGTTTTAAATAAATATGTAAGATGGCCGCCTTCTGAGCTCGAAATTTCGGAGAAACTTGAGCAGCTGAGAGCTCTGTATAACGGAGTAAAAATGCACGTCGATGTAGCCGGCGTGCAGATCCCGGCCGGGGTCGATACAGAGAAAGATCTTAATGCAGTACGGGCATTGCTTTCTTGCGAGTGAGCACAGGTTTAATCAGCCTAAATCTATCAATGTATTAGTGGTTTGCTTAGGCAATATTTGCCCTATCACCGGCATGCCAAATTATGAAAATCCAGCGAACAATAGACCTACAACAATTTAATAGTTTTGGTGTCCCAGCAATAGCCACCTTTTTCGCTGCTGTGGAAAATCAAACTGATTTAGAGGTAGCCTTACGTTTCGCTGAGACTGAAAACTTGCCCATTCAGGTGCTTGGCGGCGGCAGTAATACCCTCTTTGTCCAAGATTTTCCAGGCCTGTTACTGCACGTCGCAAATAAAGGTGTTGATTGGGGTGATCGATCAGAAGGCGGTGCCACTAGTATTCGAATAGCTGCAGGTGAAAATTGGCATGAATTGGTTGGTAGTTGTTTACAAAAAGGCCTGTATGGGCTGGAGAATCTCGCGCTTATACCCGGCACCGCCGGTGCCGCACCTATTCAAAATATTGGTGCCTATGGAGTTGAGTTAGCAGACTTCTTCCTAGATGCAACGGTGTACGACCGTGAAACTGGAAAATGGCGAGTTATGGATAAGCAAGATTGCAAGTTTGCTTATCGTGACAGTTTATTCAAAGGTGACGGATTCGGTAGATACATCATATTTGACCTTCGCCTTAAATTGGAGACACAGTGGGTGCCGAATTTGAGTTATCAAGATTTAGAAGAAGCATTGGCTAGCTCTAAACCAACTCCCGAAGAGGTATTTGAAACAGTTTGTCAGATTCGCCGTTCGAAGTTGCCAGACCCAAGTGAAATAGGAAATGCAGGTAGCTTTTTTAAAAATCCAATTATCTCTATTGAGAGGTTTAAAGCGCTTGAAAAGCAATTACCAGGGTTGCCGAATTATGCTCTCGAGCAAGAAGGTTTGACTAAGATTCCAGCGGCTTGGTTATTAGAGGAACTTGGTTGGAAAGGCAGAACTCGAGGTGCTGCTGCCGTTTATAACAAACATGCTCTAGTAATAATAAATTCTGGTGATGCAAATGGAGAGGATATTTTATTGTTGGCCCAAGAGATGAGCAGTTCGGTTCTGGAGGCCTATGGAATTGCACTGGAACCGGAAGTTCGAATTCTTTAGATGGGGAGACTAAAAATTAGAATAAAGTCGCTAGTTCAGACTTTTCCAATCCCCAATGCTTTTGCCATTTTTTTGGCCAAGGTGGCTCAGTAAGCGTATGCCCACAGACGAACCTAAAAAATTTGATCATAAAAACTATCTTGCCACATTAACCCGTCGGCCAGGCGTTTATCGCATGATAGATGCCAAAGGTGGCGTCATTTATGTTGGTAAGGCGCGCAATTTAAAAAACCGCGTAGGGAGCTATTTTAGAGCTTCTGGACTGGCCTCTAAAACCATGGCGATGGTTGAGAAGATTGCTGCTATTGAAGTTACTGTCACTGGCAGTGATACCGAAGCGCTTTTGTTAGAGCAGAGCCTAATTAAAGACAATCGACCAGCCTATAATATTCAGCTAAGAGATGATAAATCATACCCTTATATACTTCTCACTGATGCTGACACTTATCCAAGATTAAGTTTTTATCGCGGCAGCCGGAAGCGCAAAGGGCGCTTTTTTGGTCCGTACCCCAGCGCTCATGCAACTCGAGAAACACTTCAAGTTCTACAGAAAGTATTTCGAGTAAGACAATGTGAAGACACATATTTTAGGAATAGATCACGACCTTGCCTGCAGTACCAAATTAGACGTTGCACTGCTCCCTGTGTTGACCTTATAGGGCCGGACGAGTACGCGAAAGACGTGCGCTACTCGACTTTATTCCTACAAGGTAAAAGTGACCAACTCACAAAAGAGCTTACTCTAAATATGGAGGCCGCTGCAGAGCAAGAGGATTTTGAAGCCGCTGCAATTTTGCGCGACCAAATTATCGACCTAAGAAGGATTCAAGAGCAGCAATTCGTGGCTAATCATGGCAATGACGCAGATATTTTAGCGGCGGAGTTAGAGCAACCCTATGTTTGCGTTCATGTAATCTATGTTCGCGGAGGAAGAGTCATTGGGAGCAAAGCATTCTATCCGCGCTTCAAGCTGGCTGAAACCGCTGCAGAGGTGCTCAATGCGTTTATTTCTCAGAATTATCTCACCGATGAAAAAGCAACGACTATACCGACTGAGGTCATTGTGCCTGGGAATTTAGAGGAAGCGGAGGAATTGCAAGCAGCACTGTGTTATGTGGCCAAGCGGAAGATCAAATTATCTCAACGTGTTCGTGGCTATAGAGCAAAATGGGTGCAATTGGCGGCTAGAAACGCTTCCCAGTCCTTGAAAGCTCATATAAGTGATAAACAAAATATCCTTCAGCGTTTCAGAGAGTTACAAAAATCTATTAATTTAGAATCTCAACTTTTTCGTGTTGAATGTTTTGATATCAGTCATACGTCCGGAGACAGTACTGTGGCTTCTTGTGTGGTTTTTGACGATACAGGTGCTGTTAAAGCGGATTATCGCCGCTTTAATATCACGGACATTACCCCTGGGGATGATTTTGCGGCGATGGAACAAGTGCTTGATCGCCGTTTCACGAGGCTGAGTAAAGGTGAGGGGAAAGTTCCTGACATTCTTTTGATTGATGGTGGTAAGGGGCAGTTAACGCAAGCTAAGCGAGTGCTGGAAAAGTTTCAATTGCCGGAGGTCTGCTTATTAGGCATTGCGAAAGGTATTAGTCGTCGTGCAGGGCAGGAAACTCTCTTTTTAGACACCGAACATGGCTATCAGGAAATTGTCTTAACTACTGACTCGCCGGCATTGCACTTACTGCAACAGATTAGAGATGAGGCACATCGTTTCGCAATTACTGGTCACCGGCAACGTCGTGGTAAAGCAAAAAAGCACTCCCTACTGGAACAAATCCCTGGCCTTGGCCCCAAACGACGGCGTGATTTACTTAAACATTTTGGAGGGCAGCAGGAAATAAAGAAGGCGAGTGAGGCAGAAATGACAAAAGTTTCTGGGATTAGTAAGAAATTGGCCGAAAACATCTATGCATACCTTCATAATAATTAACATCGGCCGGTTATTAATTCCATTGCAATTGATTGGGGTTAGTAAAGCCTTTATAACCGATCTAGCTTTTAGAATGTAAAAGTCTGTTTTAACAGATAAATTCCGTGATGAGTTATGAATTGGGCTAATCTAGCAACATATTTGCGCATACTACTAATTCCAGTTGTAATTGCCTGTTTCTACTCGACGATTCCCTCCGCAAATATATGGGCCGCTATCTTGTTTTCTATCGCCAGTGTGACTGATTGGCTGGACGGCTTTTTAGCGAGGAAGTTAGATCTAGGTTCAGAGTTTGGGGCATTCTTAGACCCAGTGGCTGATAAGTTATTAGTGACCGTGGTTTTAATCATGTTAGTCACATCCTATCCGGTATTGCTGTTTGCCACGTCAGTCATCATTACTCGGGAATTATTGATCTCAGCATTACGAGAATGGATGGCAGGGAAGGGTAATCGCGGAGTTGTCGAAGTTGCATTTTCTGGAAAACTGAAAACCACTGTACAAATGATAGCCATCATCGCCTTACTATTAGCTAATGACGATTATCCGCGGTGGATTTGGGATATTGGTTTTTATGCCCTGCATTTCGCAGCCCTTCTTAGCGTATACTCGATGTTGCTATATTTTAAAAATGCCTGGGGTTTCTTAAAAGAAAAATGATCTTCCCTTGACTCGGTTGGCTTTGACATTAAAATAACGCCTCTTTTGTGACAGCGGCTTATGAAGAAGAACATTACAGGACTGCGAAAGAAGTTTAAGCTGCCATAATTGATTGAAACAAAGCGGGAATAGCTCAGTTGGTAGAGCACGACCTTGCCAAGGTCGGGGTCGCGAGTTCGAATCTCGTTTCCCGCTCCAATTTTTCAACTTTATCTTAATTATTCCCCGGTGTATGAGTGCTGATACTGTTGAGTTTTGGGATAGTTCGGCGGCTTTCAGAATATAGAAAAAATGGCTGGGTGGCAGAGTGGTTATGCAGCGGACTGCAACTCCGTGTACGCCGGTTCGATTCCGACCCCAGCCTCCAAAAGTAGCGTAGTAATAAAGCCCATTCCGTATTGCCCGGGTGGCGAAATTGGTAGACGCAAGGGACTTAAAATCCCTCGGTGGAAACACCGTGCCGGTTCGATTCCGGCCCCGGGCACCACACCTTTGTTTATAGCCATCCACAGCTATCTACAAAACGTACCACAGACCCCATCATTACTAGCTTCTATTGTCATACCCTTCTATAACTGTATACTGGTGTCTATTAATTCAGGGCCTAGTAGATGGCCTAGTAAGCCCTAAGAAGCCCTCTAAACGAGGGCCTA